>PPYF01639932.1_pt1 | contig 12331 bp, 8 predicted proteins | sample 1559871 | NCBI WGS metagenome assembly PPYF01 (sample SAMN08240021, study PRJNA423297) | Human gut metagenome, whole genome shotgun sequencing project. | reverse complement strand
AATGGCATATGAAATGGTCATGCCCTATCATCTTCATATGCCATCTTATTTTTTAGAGACATTTACTGAATATCCCTATGAAAAAAGAGTCTAACGCAAATGCGTTAGACTCTTTTTTCATATAACTGTTTTTATTCGTTTTTCATTGATTGGTCGATCACCTCAATTTTTTTCAAGATCAATTCTAGGTCTGCTTTGAGTTTTTCCACTTTACGATTCATTTCCGTAACCAAACTGCTACCTTTTTTGGAAGAACTGGTCAAGAAGCCCAAGTTGTTCTCGTATGTTTGAATTTCATTCTTCATGTTTTCGTAAGCACGAACCAGTTTTTCGCGTTCACGATAAAGGTTGCCTTCCTTGCTGATGGTTGATTTAAAATTGCTTAATTTTTTCTGTGATGCGGAAAGATTCAGCTTGTCAAACAACTTGTCGATGACACCATGATATTGCTTGTACAGTTTATCTTTTTCTTTAAACGGTACATGACCGATGCCGTTCCATTCTTTCATTAATTCTCGAATGGCGTTTCCCGCATCCTCTTCCGGTGTTTCCTGTGCGTCAATTGCATTTAATTTTTCAATGATCGCCTTTTTCTGAACCATGTTTTCCTGTTCAACCGAGCGTTGTGAAGAAGTCGCCTTGTTCTTTTGCTCGAAGAAATAATCACATGCGGCAATGAATCGTTTCCATACGGCATCCGAATACTTTTTAGGTACAGGACCGATTGTTTTCCATTCCTTTTGTAATTTGCTTAGAATATCAGCAGTTGCTTTCCAGTCTGTGCTTTCTTTTAGTGCTTCTGCTTTTTCACATAATGCTTTCTTCTTTTCCAGATTGCCTGCCATACTTTCCTTGATGGATTTGAAGAACTCGGCTTTGCGTTTGAAAAACTCATCACAAGCGGCACGGAAACGTTCGAATATCTTCACGTTCATTTTTTGAGGTGCGTAACCAATTGTTTTCCATTTAGCTTGCAAAGCAATGATTTCCTGAGTTTTGTTTTCCCAGTCTTGGAAAGTAGTGAACGTATCGTATTCCATCGCTTCCACAATTTCACAGATTACGGTCTTTTCATCCAAATTACGTTGCTCTTTTTCTTTTAAGGCTTCGAAATGTTGCTGGTGACGACGGTTTACGGCTGTAGAGGCAGTTTTGAACCGGGTCCATATATCTTCGCGCAATTCTTTTGCAACAGGACCCGTATTCCGGAATTCCTGATGTAACTTTTGTAATTGGTGGAAAGCGGAAATCACATCTTCTTCATCAGCCAATTTCTCTGCGGCTTCACAGAGATGAGTTTTTATTTCAAGATTCTTTTTAAAATCATACTCACGGAATTCATTGTTCAGCTTTATCAAGTCATAGAACTTTTCTGCATAGTGCTGATAATTTTTCCATAGTTCATTTACCTTGGCAGCCGGCACCTGTTTTATATCGTTCCATTCCTGTTGCAGTTTCTTGAATTCATTGTATGCTTTGTTGGCATCTTCGGGAGATTCGGCAAGTTCTTTCAAGCGGTCGATAATGGCGAGCTTTTTCACCAGGTTATCTTCTTTTTCTTTATCTTGTTCTGCTTGTATGGCGCTTCTTTTCTCTTTGATAGAGCTCATGATATCTTTGAAACGGCTTTCAGCATCGTCCGGTTGGGGAATAAATGCCTCAGGAGCACCTCCGCCATCAATAAATGCCTTACGGGCGGCTTCTTGCTCAGCCTTGTGCAGCTTGTAGAAGTTCTGTTTCAATAAATCCAACTCTTGTTTGTCTGCATTGCAGGCGTCTTCGTTGATTTCTTTTAAACGTTCGATGACCTCTTCTTTCGTTTGTTTAGGTACATACGTAGCGTTATTTTCTTCTGCAGTAGCGGAAGATGATACCAAAGTTTCAGATGTCTGTTCCACTGGAACTTCGGTTAAAGGGCGGATAGTTTCATTCGAGTCCATCGTATAGATTTTTAAAGTAAGCGTTTTTGTTATAACAACAATTTACAAATTAAAAGAAATAAATTAGAACTTCATACTGTTTTTCCCGATTTTTTTAGGAAAATCCTTAAAAGTGGAGAAAATAGGAGAATCAAGGGGGATAAATGCACTGCAGATTACATAGATTCATACAGATTCTCTTTTATTGTGATTCTTTGCCGGTTTCTGTGTGAATCTGTTTTTCTCTGAATTTCAATCTATGTAATCTGTAGTGAAATGTGTCAGGATAGTAATACGGTGATGCCCATATAAAGCATCATACCTATAATGTCATTGGTGATGGATATGAACGGACCTGTAGCGATGGCCGGATCTATTTTTAGTTTTTCCAGTGTCATAGGAACCAGGGTCCCAAAGATGGAAGCGAACATGACTACTGCAAACAGGCTGAATGAAACCGAATAAGTCACGGTGGCACTTGCCCCGAAACGGATGAAATTATAGATATATACCAGCATAGAAATAATAGTAGCATTGATTACGGCCACTACAGATTCCTTTACTATTTGTTTCCAGGTGTTTTGGGCATCCAGCGAGCTGTTTGCCAGTCCTTGTACGATAAGTGCCGAGGACTGTGTTCCCACATTCCCCCCTGTTCCGCCGATAAGGGGGATGTAGAGGGCCATTTCGGGATGTGCGGCAAAAGTGCTGTCAAAGTTGCCCAGAATCATGGAGTTTCCTATTCCGCCTATCATGCCGATGAGCAGCCAGGGCAGACGGGCTGTAGTCTGGCGGAATACATTATCGTCTGTTTCCACGTCTTGTGACAAACCTGATGCCAGCTGGTAGTCGCGCTCAGCCTGTTCACGTACTTCGTCCATCACATCGTCTACCGTAATCCGTCCTACCAGGCGTCCGATACTGTCCACTACCGGAACGGCGACCAGGTCATATTTTTCAATGGTTTGTACCACTTCGTCTATAGGGGTATCTACATGGACGGATATCGGTTCTTTCCTCATCACGTGCTTCACTTTGGATACGGAAGGGCTGGTGATCATTTTCTTCAACGGGAACACACCGCGCAGCCGCTGGTCATCGTCTACTACATATACATAATAGATTTCGTCCATATCTTCCGCCTGGATGCGCATTTCCTTCAGACATTCGGGCATACTCCAGTTTTCGTTTACGATTACCATTTCGGTACCCATCAATCCACCGGCAGTGTCTTCGTCATATTTCAACAAATCGACAATGTCTCCGGCTTGTTCTATGTCTTCAATGTGTGAGAGGACTTCTTCTTGTTTGTCCTCGTCCATTTCACGGATAATGTCCACGGCATCATCCGAATCCATGTAGTCAACGAACCGTTTGGCGATTGTTTCAGAGGGAAGGATTTCCAGGAATTCTTTACGGGCGTCTTCGTCCATTTCGATAAGGACATCGGCGGCAGTCTCATTGTCCAGTAACAGGTATATGAACCGTGCTTCTTCCGCATCCAGTTCATTGCACAGCTCTGCTATGTCGGCAGGATGCAGTCCGGCAAGCAAGTCCTTCAGTTGCTCTGAGTCTTTTTGCTCGATCAGCTGCTCTACTTTTTCTAATTCCTCTTTATTCATCCTATTCTTCCGTTAATATAATAAATAGGTGTTATTCTTTCTTGTTTGTTCCTTTCCGGGCGATATCATTGCTATAGACAATATCCGTCTTGTTTTTCAGCGCCGCTTCCACCTGGTTGGTCAGTTCGATAAACTCTTGTACAGACAACTGTTCCGGGCGTTTGTTGAAAATGGGGTCTGTGCTCAATGGGTTCTCTTTGTCTAAAATGGAAGAAATAGAGTTTCTCAAAGTTTTACGCCGTTGGTTGAATGTTGTTTTTACAATGAGCTTGAACAATTTTTCATTGCATCCCAGTTCCGTCGTTTCATTGCGTGTCATACGGATGACCGCACTTTTCACCTTGGGAGGCGGATTGAATACATGTTCGTGTACGGTGAACAGGTATTCTACTTTGTACCAGGCTTGTATCAGGATACTGAGAATGCCGTATGTCTTGCTTCCGGGACCGGCGGCAATGCGTTCGGCCACTTCTTTTTGGATCATTCCGGTACAACAGGGTATCAGGTCTTTGTAATCCAGCATTTTAAAGAATATCTGGCTGGATATATTATAAGGATAGTTGCCGGTCAGGACAAAAGGTTTTCCGTCAAATAATTTTTCGAGGTTCAGTTTCAAGAAGTCGTCTTCAATGATATTATCTTCCAGGGCAGGGAAGTTCTCACGGAGATAGGCTACAGATTCATAGTCCAGTTCCACCACTTTTACCGGACGGTTTTTCTGCATAATAAACTGGGTTAGTACCCCCATCCCCGGTCCTACTTCCAGAATTGGCAAGTCAGGGCACACGTCTACCGTATCGGCTATATCTTTTGCAATACTGAGATCTTTCAAGAAGTGTTGTCCTAGAAATTTTTTTGGCTTTACTAATCCCATTCCGTTATTTTTCTATCGTTAATAAATAGGTTTATTTCGCTAAGATAGTATCTTTGCATCGTGCAAAGGTAAACATTCTAAATTAATATACACAGATTTTGGAACGAACTCGATTAAAAAAGATTATAAATAAAGGTTTGCAGATTGCATTTCCGTTATTTTTGGGGGCTGCGATACTGATATGGATGTATCACGGATTCAATTTTTCCCGGGTGTGGGAGGTCTTGGATGGAGGAATGAACTATGGGTGGATGTTAGTGTCATTAGTGTTTGGTGTGTTTAGTCATATTTTTCGTGGCTGGCGGTGGAAGCTTACGCTGGCTCCGTTGGGCGAGCATCCCAAAACATCCGATTGTGTATATGCCATCTTTGTGTCTTATGCCGCCAACTTGGTTGTTCCCCGTGTAGGTGAGATTTCCCGTTGCGGGGTGTTGGCTAAATATGATGGTACATCTTTTTCCAAATCGCTGGGTACGGTGGTTACGGAACGGCTGATTGATACGCTGTGTGTGTCGTTGATTACAGGGGTAACTCTTATAATGCAGGCAAGGGTATTCGATACCTTTTTTAAAGAAACCGGCACGGATACCACGGTTTTGGCACAGGTATTTACTTCGGGGCATTTCTATATCACTATCGTCTGTGTGCTGGCCGTATTGGTGCTGGCTTTTTTTCTGATCAGGAATGTGACGGTCTTTGCTAAGGTGAAAGGCATTCTCCATAATGTATGGGTCGGTGTACTGTCTTTGCGTCATGTAAAGCGGATGCCTCTGTTCATTCTTTATACCGTCGGTATCTGGACTTGCTATTTCCTGCAATTCTATGTTTCTTTCTTTTGTTTCGATTTTTCCGATAATTTGGGAGTGATGGCGGGACTGGTCATGTTTGCTGTAGGTAGCATTGCGGTAGTAGTTCCGACTCCTAATGGGGCGGGTCCGTGGCATTTTGCTGTCATAACGATGATGATGCTCTATGGAGTGGGAAAAGAAGATGCGGGAATTTTTGCCTTATTAGTGCATGGAATACAAACTTTTTTATTAATTTTGTTGGGTATATATGGATTAGCGGCTTTGCCGTTCACAAATAAAACTAAGAAGTTATGAGTACAATTCTCTCTCTCGCTCCGCAGAATGTGTGGAAGCATTTCTATTCATTGACTCAGGTTCCCCGCCCTTCGGGTTACTTGAAGAAAGTGCAAGAGTTCTTGCTGAACTTTGGAAAAAGTGTAGGCGTAGAGTCATTCCAGGACGAAGCCGGTAATGTTGCCGCTATCATGGCTATCATGGAAGACAAGACGCTGAAACATGGTCCGTTGGAAGCACTGATTACTGCCGACGAAGAAACCGGTATGTTCGGTGCGTTCGGTTTGAAGCCGGGAACGGTAGACGGTGATATTCTGTTGAATCTGGATTCGGAAGAAGAAGGAGAATTGTATATCGGTTGTGCAGGCGGTGAAGACCTGACAGCAGTGTTGGAATATAAAGAAGTGGAAACAGATCCGGCTGACATTGCTTTGAAAGTTACCTTGAAAGGGCTGCGCGGTGGTCATTCAGGATTGGAAATAAATGAAGGACGTGCCAATGCCAACAAGCTGATGGCTCGTTTCATGAACCAGGTGATAACTTACGATGAGGCTTGCCTGGTGTCCTGGCAAGGTGGCAATATGCGTAATGCCATTCCTCGTGAATGTGAAGTGGTCATTACGGTTCCGGCTGAAGAAGAAGCGGACGTACTGGAATTTGTGCAGGAGTGCGAAGCATTGTGGAATGAAGAATATCATGTACACGAAACACCGATCAGCTTCAAGGCAGAACGGGTGGAATTGCCTGCGATGATGGTTCCCGATGAAATTAAAGATAATCTGGTGGATGCCATTTATGCTTGTCAGAATGGAGTGATGCGTATGATTCCTACTATCCCCGATACCGTGGAAACCTCTTCCAATCTGGCTATTGTTTCTATAGGTGGTGGCAAGGCGGAGATAAAAATCCTGGCCCGCAGTTCACGCGATTCAATGAAGGATTATCTGAATACTGCATTGGAAAGCTGTTTCTCTATGGCAGGTATGGAAGTAACCCGTTCAGGTGGTTATTCAGGCTGGGAACCCAATGTGGATTCTCCTATTCTGAAAGCCATGAAGGAGTCTTATAAGGCACAATTATCTTATAAAGATTTCGGGCGCGGATGATAGGGATTTCGTCCGCGCCTTTCTATTAATACTCCACTTTGTCACTTTTCTCTGTCCATTGTTGGAATGCCTTTATCGCCTCTTCCGCCAAAAGAACTTCGGAAGGCAGCTTGCGTGCCGAAGGCTTCAGGCTTAACTCATCATAGATAAAAGAGTCGTCAAACCCTATATTCTTGGCATCCGTCTTGTTGTTTGCATAATACATTTTATCCAGCCGTGCCCAGTAAATGGCTCCCAGACACATGGGACACGGTTCACACGAAGTATAAATTTCACATCCGCTCAAGTTGAATGTTCCCAGTTTGCTTGCCGCCGCACGGATGGCGCTGACTTCCGCATGGGCGGTAGGGTCGCATTGTGAGGTGACACGATTGGCTCCGGTCGCAATGATTTCACCATCTTTGGCAATTACGGCTCCAAAGGGTCCGCCGCCGTTTGCCACATTCTCTATAGAAAGCTCAATGGCTTTCCGCATTAATTCTTCTTTCTTCATAGTGGTTCTATTTCTTTAGTACAGAGCAAATATACGATATTTCCGGCTATATATGCGGGAGAGGGCTTATTTTATTCGGAAACTGCCGCTTCATGTGTACACTTGTCGGTTTCTGCTAAGCTTTATTGCTTCACCTTAGTGAAGCAGCCGTTTTATACAGGTGACAATGGATCTTCACCAAAGTGGAATGGCGTGTTCACCTAAGTGATGGACAGAAAATACAAACTTATCCTGATGAAAAAGAATATGTTTCCGGTTGTGTCAGTTTGCTCATTTAGGGGTGCGATACGGTGACAAGTGCCTGGATATAGGACTTTTGAAGCATTGGGGAACCAATCTGTGCGGAGTATGCATACCCCAAGAGGGTGCGGCTGAAGGATTTTTCTTCGGGCTGAAGCATTTTCAGGTGTAATCCTTCAGCCGGAATGCCCACCGGCAAAGGGTTTGCGGAGAGGCTGAAGCTTTTGAAGGAATTTTCCTGTCCTTTTTCTTTGTATCACGAATTTGCTGAATACTCCTGGTTTTCCGTAATGCGCTGGTTTGGGCTAATACTTTGCACCCTTTCGGGTATATTATGCAAAAGAAGCTAATAAATTATACCCATTAGGGTGTAATTATCGCTGGTTTTGCTATATTGGTACCCTAAAGGGTGTAATTATGAATAATTCATTGTCATTGTTTGTTAAGGAAATGCGCAAGCGGTTCGGACTTACGCAAGTAGATTTGGCAGCTAAGGCGGGAGTGGGGCTTCGCTTTGTGCGCGAGTTGGAACAAGGAAAGCAAACTTTGCGAATAGACAAGGTAAACCAGGTGCTTGCCCTCTTCGGGTATGAAGTGGGAGCAGTGCCTGCAGGAAAGGAGCATAGCGTATGAGAAGGGGAAAAATATACCTGAATGATATATATCTACGCGGGGACGCTGACGGAAGACGAAAATGGTTTTACCTTTGTCTATGATGCCGGATTCTTGCGTTATCCGGCTGGCACCTGAAGAACTTTTCATTGTATGATACGGGGATGGGCTATAGTCTGACGCCTGCATACCATTTGCTGTCCACGGTTATTGTCATGCCCGAGGATACGGAGGAGCTCGCCGGGGGGCAGTGGCAAGGTAATAGAGAACATCGCTTGGAAATTCCGACGTTCCATCATTAAATGGATGGAACTGATAGATGTTTCCTTCCTGCCCGAAGACATGAAGAAACCCTATAAAAGACTGGTGCTGCAACGTTTGCTTTGGCTGCGCTGAAAGATCTTTCCTTTTCTGTTTTAGTTATTTTAATTAAAACGTATGCAGTCTTTAAACATCTATTTCGTTTCTTTGTTAAAGAAGACTTAGTACGAACTAAAAGATTGTAGATATGAAAATTCGTTATTTATCTTTGATAGTGTTACTGGTAATGAGCGTATTTGCTCCTATGCAGGCACAAACCTATGACAATTTGTGGAAAGAACTGGAAGTATTGGAACGAAAGGATCTGCCCAAGTCGGTTATTTCCGAAGCAATGAAAATCTACGATAAAGCAAAAGCGGAACAGAATGTACCGCAAATGATGAAAGCCTATCTCACTGCCATGCAGTACCGTTCCCTTTTAACTCCCGATAGCTTGAAGGTAGATATGAATGGTTTGGAACAATGGGCTTCCCAAACCGGCAGTATGGAAGACAAAGCTATATTGTATTCCATTCTGGGTGAAATGACCATGCCTGCCGACGTAAAAAAAGGATTGGGTTATTTGCGGATATGACGGATATGGATCAGTTTGTTACTTATCAGTTTGTTCCCGTCTCTGATTGTGACCTGACGGCAGCTGTCATGCAGACTTATCAGTCCTTGCTGAAAGCATACGATACGGAAACGGAGCGTGAGGGTTGGTTGCTGACCGGGATAGACGCATTGAATTACCTGTACCGCAATTTTTCCGGAAACTTCTCGAATGACGTATGCCAACAGGAACTCCGGAAGTGGATTCATACTTATCCGGCTGTGAAAACAGTCCCTGAAGCTTATCTGGCTTTGGCACAATTCCTACAGTATCAAAATAATCAGGTAGAGCGCTTGCGGATAGTTCGTGAAGGAATAGCCGGATACCCCCGTTACGAAGGTATCAACCAACTGAAGAATATAGAAAAGGAAATTCTGAATGCAAGCCTTTCACTGGAAATAGCTACGGCCTATCCGGGTGAACAGCAGTCGGTGAAAGTAAATTATAAAAACCTTACCGGCATCACCTTGCAGTTATATAAGGTGAATTTACCCGTTACCTCTGCCGTATTGCAGAACAGAACCACCCATTTTGAAAGTAAATATGCCCGTTTGCAACGCGAGGAGCATTTTTCTTTGAAACCTACTACAGATTATTTGAATGTCGATACCACCCTGACCATACAGGCTCCTCAAGCGGGAATTTATTTCTTAAAGGCAGTGCCCGATGGGAAGAAGGGCGTTTCGGACGGAACATTAATGAATGTCACCGCTTTAAAGACCATTTATCGTCCTCTGCCGGATGGTACGTTGGAACTGGTGGTGGTAGATGCAGTGAGCGGACAGCCTGTTTCTGAGGCGGAAGTAACCATTTATACGGAGAAGGGGGGAGGTTATTCTCCCCAACAGACCTACCAGGCGGATAAACAGGGTACTTTGAAACTGGATTTCCTGAATAGTAACAAATACTGGTATAATGCACATACGGCGGCTGATAATGCGATGCCCATCTTGAATCTTTGGAAAAACGATTATTACTATAAAGAGAGCAAGAGGAAAGAAGTTTTGCAATTATTTACCGACCGCTCCATTTACCGTCCCGGTCAAACCGTATATGTATCCGGCTTGGCTTATGAAATGGAAAAGGATTCTACGCGTGTGCTTGCGGATAAAAAATATACGGTATCCCTATATGATGCGAATAATAATGAAACAGGAAAAGTGGAAGTACGGACGAATGGTTTTGGCTCGTTCAGCGGACAGTTTGTTTTGCCCTCTCCTTGCCTGACCGGTTATTTTAGCTTGCGTGCGGCCGATACTTCTGTCAGTTTTAAGGTAGAAGAATATAAACGTCCCACCTTTGATGTCACGTTTGAGCCCGTGAAAGTGGAGTATCAAGTGGGTGACTCTATAGAAGTGGTGGGTATGGCAAAGACTTTTGCCGGTGCGCCTGTGCAGAATGCCAGGGTACACTATAATATATCTCGTTCCTATGCCTGGGTCTGGCGGTTTATGGGCAGAGGTTCAGCCCGTTGGGAGGGAGAGGCAATGACCGATGCGGATGGTAAGTTCAGCGTTCCGGTGCATTTTGAAATAGACTCGGACAGGAGAGAATCTCCGTTGTGGTATTATACGTACAACATACAGGCGGATGTGACGGATGGTGCAGGTGAGACACAGCAAGCTAATTTGTCATTGCCTTTAGGAAGCACTTCAATGGTGCTGAATATGGATAATCTGCCCGATAATTTGGTGAAAGAAAAGAAGCTGGAAATAAAACTGACAGCCATGAATCTTTCGGGTGAGCCGGTAGATACTCCGGTTACTTATCAGGTAGTCGAAATGGAGGAGCAGAAAGACGGTCAGGAAAAAGAAGGCAGAAAGGTATTGACCGGTACGGTGGAAGCCAACAAGAGTTTTGTTCCAGAGGCTATTTATGCCCTGCCTTCCGGCAATTATCGTTTGAAGCTCTCGGCTAAGGATACGCAGGGCAGAGAGTGTACGGCATCTAAGAATTTCCTTCTGTTTTCATTGAACGACAAGCGTCCGCCTTTCGTGATAACGGATTGGTTCTATCAGGATGGTCTGGAATTTGATGCAGCATCTCCGGCTACTGTATATATAGGTAGCAGCGAAAAGAATGTCTATCTGCTTTATGATGTATTTGCAGGAAATAAGCGCTTGGAAAGCAAACGTATAGAGCTTTCTGACTCGGTGGTCAGTTTCCGCTTCCCTTATAAGAAGGAATATGGTGACGGCATTCTGGTAAGTATGGCATTTGTGAAAGATGGCAGACTTTACAGTCATAATGCACGGATTATGAAACCGGCCCCTGAAAAGAAGTTGCAGCTGAAATGGACTACGTTCCGTGACAAACTCCGTCCTGGACAGCAAGAGGAATGGAAACTGACGGTACTTTATCCGGATGGAAGCCCGGCTGAGGCTGAAATGCTGGCTACTATGTATGATGCTTCTCTGGATAAAATCTATAGTGCACATAAGTTGGACTTTGGAGTGGACTTTCATTATGTGGTTCCTTTGACTTATTGGAATACATCCTATATGCGGAATGCTTATTTGTATGTTGATTTCCCGTTGAAGAGGCTCCGTGCGGTTCCTTTGGAATATAGTGAATTGATCATTCCATCTACAGGAAGAATGGAGGCTATGGTGGTAGGTTACGGAGGCAGTCCTCGTGCCACTCTTGCAGGAGCTTTGAAGATTAGAGGCAGGAGTGCCGCAAATGCTGTGATGAACCAGGAGGCTGTTACTGATATGGTGCTCCAGGAAGAAATGGTAGAAACGTCTGCACAGGAAAAGGTAGAAATGGGCAGTTCTGAAGAACTGGCAGAAACGGGTGATATACAGATACGTGAAAACTTTGCGGAAACGGCATTCTTTTACCCACAGCTCCGCACCAATGAAAAAGGTGAAGTCAGTATTTCCTTTGTACTACCCGAAAGCCTTACCCGATGGACGTTTATGGGCTTGGCACATACCCGGAATGTGGATTATGGAAAGATAGAAGCTACCGCTACTGCCAGCAAAGAGTTTATGCTTCAGCCTAATATGCCCCGCTTTGTCCGCGTGGGAGATAAAGCGAATATTGCCGCTTCACTGATGAACCTGTCGGACAAGGGAGTGAAAGGGACTGTCCGCATGGAATTGTTCAATCCGGAAACAGAAAAGGTATTCTATTCACAAAAACAGAAGTTTGATGTGAAGGGAGGAGAAACCGGGCATGTGAACTTTACTTTTGAAGTGAGTGACAAATATGCGGTAATGGCATGCCGGATGGTAGCGGATGGAGATACCTTCAGTGATGGAGAACAGCGTTACATCCCCGTTCTGACAGACAAACAGTGGGTGACGGAAACCGTTCCTCTGAACGTGAATGGGGAAGGTGCGCATACTTTCTCTTTGGAAAACCTGTTTAACAAGCATAGCAAAACGGCTTCCGAACAACGGTTGACCGTAGAATTTACTGCCCATCCGGCTTGGTATGCCGTGCAGGCTTTGCCTGTAGTGGCT
>PPYF01660784.1_pt1 | contig 12332 bp, 10 predicted proteins | sample 1559871 | NCBI WGS metagenome assembly PPYF01 (sample SAMN08240021, study PRJNA423297) | Human gut metagenome, whole genome shotgun sequencing project. | reverse complement strand
GTCCTTGGCCTTTACATCACGTACTGCATAGTCTTTAGGCATATAAGACGGAACTTGTATAGGATAGCCAAATTCCTGCGCGGTACTCTCAATATTAGTTTCAACTAAATCATAATCATCAACTTGATCATACCAGCGATAACGATCAGTGAGTTTTTTATTATCATCGATAGTTTTCTGATTATCTACATCTCGTTCAACAGGAACGGTATTACCATTTTTATCTATTAACGGGTATGTAGCACTAACTGGCTGTACGCCAAAGGTGCTTACTGCAGTAGCCATCGCGGCACATAAAACAGCAGATGTTATTATTTTCTTCATATTCTCTCCTATTACAAAAATTTATAATATACTCCACACATATAATGATATATTTTCTTATTTATATCAAAATCAAGCTACCGTTTCTGTAGCTCTAGCTACTTCATAAAACTTTTATCTTTCCTTTTGTGAAAGTATCGTCACAACCAAATAATGTATCTAATGCTTAGGTTCGATATAAAAAAATCCTACTGAACGCTATATCATAATAGAGTTCAATAGGATTGTTGTATCATTATTTAATTAATGGCGGCATAATAACATCTTGTTCAAGTTGTCTTCGTCTTTTGGCCGTATAGTCGACAATTTTAATTTGAACTACGCCCACAGAGTTTACCATGGCTTCCGTAAAAGTAAACTCACGACCTATCTGATGTTTCATCAATACTTGTAAGCCATGAGACTTTTCATCAATAGCCTCTAAATAGGTAGCCTCTCCACGGCCCATCACACTGGAATAAACTGAACTATATGTACAAGGAATATCACCACCTGAAACGAGGGCTTCATCGCTACCATCAATTTCAATAAATACATGGGGGTTCGCTTGAATCAAACTAAACTTTTTCCCCTCATAATGGCCATGTACATAGATATAAAGTATCTCATCTATAAATTCAAAACCAAAATGTAAGGGCACCACGTAAGGGTAGTCACCATCCATCATGCCTAGGTGAATGATGCGAGTGCTATTTAAAATGCCCTTAATTTCTTCTATATCTGTAACTCTTCTGTCTTGTCGTCTCATAATAACCTCCACTACTTTACGTAAAAGATAATCTATCAATTATTATAGCAAATTATGAAAACCTTTTAACGTATAGTATGCTTTTAAAAGTATGAATACGCTTTCTTTTATTCGTATATTAATAATACTATTCACAGGATGTGTCTACTGCAAAAATACATTTGACTTTTTATAATAGATACTGTATTATAAGAAAATAGTTTTATATATTCTATAGATTATGAAAGTTATGGTCATCCATGGCTTTTTGTATTTATAGGTAGTTTGTAGAAAAGAGGTCTTTACTATGTCTGATACGAATCAGTTAGAGCGGGGCCTTAAGAATCGCCACGTACAATTGCTCGCCATCGGCGGTGCCATTGGTACAGGCTTATTCTTAGGTTCCGGACGGGCCATCCATTTGGCAGGTCCATCCATTCTTTTTGCTTATCTCATTACTGGTCTTATATGTTTCTTTGTAATGAGAGCGTTAGGGGAATTATTATTATCTAATCTTAATCATCATTCCTTTATCGATTTTGTAGAGGATTATCTAGGTGATCGCGCTGCGTTCATCACAGGATGGACATATTGGTTCTGTTGGCTATCACTAGCCATGGCCGATTTAACGGCCGTCGGACTGTATATGCAATACTGGATACCATGGCTCCCTCAATGGGTACCAGCCCTCGTCGTCTTAATAGCTCTATTACTCATGAACTTAACAGCCGTAAAGCACTTTGGTGAAATGGAATTCTGGTTTGCCATGATCAAGGTTATTGCCATTGTGTCCCTTATCATCATCGGCTTAATCATGATTTTCTCTGGATTTAGTACCGATGCTGGTGTTGCTGCCGCCTTTAGTAATTTGTGGAATTACGGCGGATGGTTTCCGAATGGAACGATGGGCTTTATCTTATCCTTCCAAATGGTTGTATTTGCATTCACCGGCATTGAACTTGTAGGTTTGACAGCGGGTGAAACTGAAAACCCTGAAAAGGTTATTCCAATGGCCATTAATAATATTCCTTTGCGTATTATTTTGTTCTATATTGGTTCCTTGGCCATTATCATGAGTATTTACCCATGGACAGCCGTTAACCCTGCAGCCAGCCCATTTGTGGCCGTATTTACAGCGGTTGGTATTACCGCAGCAGCAGGTATCGTCAACTTTGTTGTGCTTACCTCTGCCGCATCAGCTACAAACTCTGGTATTTTTAGTACAGGTCGCATGATCTATGCCCTTGCAAAACGCGGTCACGCACCTAAATCAATGCGTCGCTTAACACATAGTAGCGTGCCATATCAAGCGACTATTTTCTCTGCTGCCGTACTACTTATTACAGTTGTACTTAACTATGTCATGCCAGAAGCAGTCTTCGTTATGATTACATCTATCTCTACATTCTGCTTCATTTTCATCTGGGCTATCATGGTTATTTGCCATTTAAAATATCGCAAAAAAAATTCTGAATTAGCGGCAAAATCTACATTTAAAATGCCTCTATATCCAGTGATGAACTACTTAATTCTTGCGTTCTTTGCGTTCATCCTCATTATCTTGGCCTTGAATGATGACACAAGAGTTGCCTTATTCTTCACACCAGTTTGGTTCATTATCTTGTGGGCCTTCTACTCCATGCTCAATACAGGGGACGAAGATACACTTGAAGAAGAACTATTAGACCTAGCAGGTGGTAAAAAGCAAGCTAAAAAACAAACAACAGATGATCACGATGATTATGTAATTTAACACAAAGCCCCTACCTCACCGAGGTAGGGGCTTTCACTATATCCAAACTATTTCAAATTTGGGAAATTAATTTGTTCATAATTTTGTTGATAGATTGAACTATCTCCTATATTTTCATCGTAATTCATGATGGTTCGAATCCGACGACCTTGACTGGTAACGATAATATCTATAGAAGAAGGAATTTCCTGATTCGTTTGTTGTAGATACATATACAAATCCTGCAACGCCTGAGCCTGACGTAATGCTTCTGTTCTATATTTTCCCTTAGATAAACCAGTATTTTTAATAGTTTGACCACTATATACTTGGCCCATCGTATCCGTATAGTAGAAACGAACTGTATTGTCAGATGGTACAGCCTTAATATAGATGGTTTTCCAATTCTTTTTAATCATTGATCTAGTGGATACGGCCACATTATTCACTAATGATTGTGTTTGTTTATTGATTTCTTGTGTAGTACCATTTCCTACCGAGATTTCATCATTCTTCGGCATGTGCAACATAGTCATGGTTGGATCTGGTTTAACTGATTTAGCATCTACAGATTGCACGCCACAGATACTAACTGCAGTCATAATTGCTAATGTGGATAATACCAATTTATTCATAGTTCTCTCCATACTATATATAATATATGACTAACTATATTTTATACAATTCATTATAGGCATAAATAATGTATTTATCAAGTGACAATCCAGCCCCATAAAAATAACCGATATGTTCCTCATACAAGGATACATATCGGTTATTCTTTATATAAAACTAATTACTAAAATCCGTATCCACAATAGCAAATTGTGTATAATCTGGATAACGGTTATGAAGTTCCGCCTTAATCTTTTCTAATGTACCATGTGGATCTTCTTCATCAAAGTTAAAGATAATATCATAATAGATAATCTTTTTATCTTCTCGTACGTAGAAGGCATGTACTTGTACTACATTAGTATATAAACTTACAACTTGATCAAGCGCTTTTTTGATTTCAAGAACTTCTACGCTTGGTTGATTTTCTGCGTATACTCCGACAGTCATATTAATGCCAAACTTTTTATAAAGATGAACTGCGATTCCTTTAGTTAACGGATGAACCTCGCCCACTGTCATCGTATCTGGCAACGAAATATGAACAGAACCAATTACTTCACCTGGTCCATAGCTATTTAGCACTAGGTCATATACACCGCCTACATTTGGATGTTGCGCGATAGTTTCTTTGATGTTTCGAATAAGATCATCATCGGCGCGAACACCAAGCAAATGATTATACATATCCCGCAAGATCTCATAGGCTGCTTTCAAAATTAATAGCGAAATTAAAGCCCCTACATAGCCTTGAATATCTACATTAAAGAAATATACAAGGCCAGCAGATACTAATGTGGCAAAGGTAATCACCGCATCAAAAAGAGCATCAATACCAGACGCTACGAGGGCATCAGATTTATATTTCTCACCTTGAGACTTAATGTATCGCCCCATCACAACCTTTACAACGATAGCAACAGCGATGATGGCAAGGCTTGGAATATCAAAGGTAGATACCTCTGGATGAAGAATTTTATCAATCGATTCCTTAAGAGAACCAATACCTGCACCAAGAATGATGAAAGCAATGGCCATGGTGGTCATGTATTCTATACGACCATGTCCAAATGGATGTTCCTTATCGGCTCCTTTTGCGGCCAGTTTTGTACCGACAATTGTCAACACCGAAGAAAGAACGTCTGTTAAGTTATTTACCGCATCAAGGATTATGGCGATGGAATTCGATGCCAATCCTATTATCATTTTAAAAATGACAAGCACTACATTTCCTATAATGCCCTTGATACTAGCGAGCGTAATACCCCGATTACGTTCAGCACTATTTTCTTGTAAAATCATACTATTACACCTCTTACATACTATATGTACTATATTAAATATTTATATGTGTACGTTTATTTGTATTATAGCTTATGGATTATCATTTGTCACTATATTTTTCGATGTATTTTCATGAAATCCATTGATTTTACTGAACTTATCAGTCATTCTCATTTCTCAATTAGAAACTTTTATGTATTTTAAAGTCTATTCAACTACTTAATCCCTATTCTAGTTAAGCTTGAACGGTTATACGCTCTCCAGAACGCATATGTGTAAAAACAACTTTCATTGCCCGTAGTGCAAATGGTTCTCCCGTAAATTTTGCCCCATACAATGTATCCCCTACCAAAGGATGACCTATATGGCTAAAGGCCACACGGATTTGATGTGTTTTACCTGTATATAAACGAACTGCCACTGCTGTACAAGGCTGATTGCCTAAGTTATGCACAGAATTATCCACAATTCCACCCTGTTTATCCACAGTATTTAATATGCTGTCCACATTTTCACGGGGTATATCCACAGTATTTTGTAAGTTATACACAGAGTTATCCACAGTTCCATTAGGATACCGATGTAAAACGGTGTAATCGGTCCGCGTATCTTTCCCCTTAGAATTTACTTCGTAGTGAATGCCATCAATACTTCTATCCATAGGAAGCACCAAAGAGTCAGAATCTGATTCAACAATGCCTTCAACGATGGCCATGTACCATTTCTCAAAGGTATTATCATCCATCTGTTGTTGATAAAGGCTTTGAGCCAGACCGCTTTTAGCAATTACAATACAACCTGTTGTATCCCGGTCAAGACGGTTCAAAAAACGTACTTTGCGCTTAATACCATGTTCCTTGAAATAGTAAGCAATGCCATTAGCAAGAGATACTTGGTCCTTTGAATTTACCGTAACACCGGCCGGCTTATCCACAATAAGTAAATCATCATCTTCATAAAGAATATGTAAATCCATTGCGATTGGTTCATGGTCAATCTTTTCTTTAGCCATAGCAATCCAAATTTCATCATCTATGGATACCTCCGTATGAGGCGTTGCTTTGTGACCATTTACATGGATTAATTTTTCATCAAATAGCTTTACCATCGCTTTTCTTGGATACTTCGTATCTAATACTGCACCTAATGTCACAATATCTGACGATGTATCCCTTACAGCTTTAAAAGCACTTTCCGTAACGGGCCAAAGTATATCATCCGGTCTATGTGTCTTTCGTGCCATTACATACTCCTTTCTACGAGTTTTGGATCTCGTGGCATATAATCGAGGAATACACTTGGCGATGTACCCTGTCCTCGTTGGGATTCATGGGTATAGGTAATAACCAGTTCTTGTTTTGGCCTTGTAATCGCCACATAGAACAAGCGTTTTTCCTCATCTTCGTTTCCTTCGCGCAAGGACATAAAACTAGGGAATGTCCCTTGATTCATACCCGCCAAAAATACATGGTCAAACTCACTCCCCTTAGCTTGGTGAACCGTAATAATCGGTATCTTAGACTGTTTACTCATCTGTTGTGGCTCACCAGCCGTCAAGGCAGCCAATTGCAAAATATGATTGAGACGAGCTAATCCCGTTGTGCCTTCATATTCCTTATCTAATGATTCCATAATACGATACAGATCTCGTACATGTTCAACCTTAGCCATTTCACCATGACTCTTATAATAGTCTAGTACGCCCATTTGATTCATAATATAGGCCAATAATTCCGTAGGATTATCGGTATGCATCTTTCTTCGCAAGGTCGCCATTTGGGATGCAATCGTTGTGAAAGCAGCTTTATATTGATTAATAGCTACCATGCGGTCCGTCGTTGTGGGCACAATATTTTCATGAACCGCATAGATTAACAATTGGCCAGTAGCGATAATATCATCCATCGCATTATGGGTAGGCGTATGATTAATTGGAAAATGATTCGATAAAAATCCTAACTTATGATTCTCCAGCGTAGGATAGAACCGTCTAAAAATATCTAGTGTATCATATACGGCCTTAAATTGAGGCTCTCCTAAATTATGGCGCGCTAATTCGTGGCTTAAAATACTAATATCATAATTAACATTATGACCTACAATAATACGATTGTTAGAAAATTCTTTGAAAGCCTCCAATACGACCTTTGGACTTTCACCATGCTCTGCTAAATATGCATCCGTAAAGCCATGAACGAGTTGAGAGGTACCTACCGATTTACCAGGATTGATAAAACGTTCAAACCGTTCTATTTCATTCCCATCTTTATCAATGCGCATCGCTGCAATCTGGATAATTCGGTCTTCTGTCGTATCCGTACCAGTGCTTTCCACATCGTATACTACGACTTCACCCGCCTCAAGACCAGCTACCAATTTAGCATATGGCTCGGCTTCAAAGATGGGCATATCCATAAAATCCGTCAATTTTAACCCTACACTGCGATTTTTAGGGCTTTCAATATCGCGAATACGCGCGTCACCAATGCCCGATACATAACGTTTAATAATACGTTTCGCACTGACCGCATCATTTGGATTCATCAAGAGCTTAAAATACGCCATGACATCCTTAATCTCCTGACGGCGGAAGAATTTATATTCATCAATAATCATAAACGGACGACGTTCCGATTCTGGCTTATCTTGATTATATCGTTCAAATTGCTCACTTAAACGCTGTGTCTTGCGGTTATCACGGACCAACACACCGATAGATGCATCCTTTGGAAGTGCACAAATGCGGTCATAAATAAACTTTGCCTCCGTATATTCATTGCGACAGCCTTTCACAAGAACAGGTGCACCATCACTAGCACTATTGGCCTCAGGCATTTCATCATATACATCACCTACCAGCTGAGGAAACATAGTTTGCAATGTTTTGAAAGCCATCGTGAATAAAGTGCGGTTGGAGCGATAGTTTTTATAGAATATGATTTTTAGAGGATTAAAATCGCGGGTAAATGCCTCTAATAAACGGAACGGATCTGAGCCTCGCCATTCGTAAATAGTTTGGAAATAGTCGCCACATAAAAGAACGTGATTACCTTCCCATAACATTTCCATAACCTTGTATTCTAAAGAGCCTGTATCCTGCATTTCATCGACGGAAATATATTGATAGCGACTGCGCCAACGTTCTCGAATATCAGGATTCTGAAATAATCGGTGAACACCACAGATTAAATCAGTAAAATCTACACCGTGAACCGATTGTAAACCTTCATCATAATGGGTAATCCATTCATGACCATGAGCCCAAAAGTCCGACAAGTCCTCAGTAGCAAGCGTATTATAATTGTAAAATAATTTCTCTATTTGCTTAGATTGCTCCTGCTCTAAACGTTGTATCGTTCGTTTGTAATCATCTATGGTAGAGTCAGAATAGAATCCATACACAGAGCGATATTCCTTTACCACGCTAATAAGGCTAGCAAAGTTCATATCCCTCATATTTCTTGGTTTATACGGCAAATATAGTTCTTTACAATCCTCTTCATCAAATATGGTCACATCTGTATAAAGCGACTCATCTCGTTTGCCCTCTTGTTGAAGAACGTAAAAACAAAAGCTGTGGAACGTACTAATCTCCACAGCCTTTGCAGGTTGGCCAACGAGGGATTCGATGCGCGACTTCATCTCTTGTGCCGCCTTATTGGTAAAGGTCATGCACAAAATCTGATGAGCCTCGCAGCGGCCACTTTCAATAATGTGAGCCACTCGATAAGCCAGTGTATTCGTTTTTCCCGTCCCAGCGGACGCCAACAAGAGGATATTTCTATCTAGTTCATCGATGACGCGTTGTTGTTCGCTATTGATAACCATGATATCCTCTCCTTATATTATAAGCCGTAGTATAGAGCGGCCAGTACCATCGGAATGGGGCCAAATAGTACGGTCAAAGCCCACACACCAAAGCCAATATCCATTGGTATATGCAATACATAGATACATACCATGTATGTCACAATGCCTAATATTACATTTAGAGCTACCTTTTTAATAGTAAAAAAAGCAAGTTTCAAGGCGATAACAATGACCAATACAGATATAATCGCCTCAGTCATAGGCGCTGCCAATAATGGCGCGAGTAATACGTTCATATTATCCTTTCATCTCCTGGCGGTTTACAACGGCACCGCCCAAGGTCAATTCATCGGCATATTCGATATCTCCACCTACAGGAACACCGCGGGCAATACGCGTTACCTTGATGCCAGTCGGCGCTAGTAGACGTGCCAAATATAAGGCCGTCGCCTCCCCTTCTACATCAGGGTCCGTTGCGAGAATAACCTCTTGTACGACGCCGTCGCGCAAACGAGCAATCAACTCTTTAACGCGAATATCTTCGACACCGATGCCCTCTAAAGGTGACAAAGCGCCTTCTAGTACATGGTAGAGCCCCTTATAATCACCACTGCGTTCAATGGCGATCACATCACGAGATGTTTCAACCACCATAATCGTGGTTTGATCCCGATTAGGATTAGAGCAAAATTCACAAGGGTCCTGCGCAGATAGATTAAAACAGATAGAACAATGACGGGTTGCCCCTTTGGCTTCAACAATGGTATTGACCAATCGGTCCACCTCTTCTTGGGGCATTTCCACAAGATGGTATGCCAAGCGGCGGGCAGATTTTGATCCGATACCTGGCAATCTGCGCAACTGTTCTACGAGCCGTTCTAATGCGTTTGTCATTTAGAATAAACCTGTTGGCAAGTTAAGACCACCTGTTACCTTGCCCATTTCTTGAGACAATAGGTCATCTACTTTTTTGCTTGCTTCATTAACAGCAGCCATTACCAAATCTTCAAGCATTTCCACATCTTCAGGATCAACTGCAGAAGGGTTCAATTTCAAAGATTCAATCATCTTTTCACCATTCATAACAACGGTAACAGCGCCGCCACCTACGGATGCTTCTACTGTACGAGTTTTTAACTCTTCTTGCATTTTTTTCATGTCAGCTTGCATTTTTTGAACTTTTTTCATCATGCCTGCCATATTGCCCATACCTTTACCGAACATTGTATTTCCTCCTTATAGGACTGTGAAAGTCCCTGTACAATAAATTAACTATATACTGAAAATTATAATTTACTCTTCTATGACCTCTACATAAATGTCATGGTCTTCTGAAAGTTTCTCTAATGTTTTAGCCAACAGTGGGTTTTGTTGTTCTTCAACGCCCATGTGTTCAGGGTCCCACTGGTATTCACGCTTTGGGACGGCTTCTACCTCCACGGTGGCACCACTATCCATAGGCCGATTGATAACTTCACCATCATCGGTCATTACCTGTGTTCCGTCTAAACTCATAACAGGTATACCGCCGTCATCATGAGCCGTCTTTTTCTTAGCAGATGAATCCTCATCTCCCTTACTGCTCGGTGGTTTAATACCTCTTGCTTTAAGAGCAGCTAACGCAGCCTCTCTAGCATTATTACGAGCTTCGGAGCTTAGTAAGTCTGTTTCTACCGGTGGTGGCGGGGCCTCAACAACTGGTGTAGGCTGTGACCTCTTAGGCTGTACAGCTCGATTAGATCGCGCTCCGCTAGCCATCATATATTCTTTATAGACATCTGTCTCTATATCGACAATCTCTAAAGACACGGAATAGCCCAACGCATATTGGAACGCTAATGCAATTTCCTTGCGATTTGCTTCATTAGTAGCCAAGGTAAGGGATATCCCCTTTTTAAAAGCTACTACTGCTTTTTCACGATCTACATAAATAACTTGGCCTTGACCAATAATATTATATGCTAATCCCTTATCGCTGTCCTTTAGATATTTTATCACAGTAGTCTGAATGGTTCTATATTCCCCGGCGTCCACCATGGTTTCACCGATAACAGCGACTTGGCTAATGCCTGTATTCTTCTGACGGCCCGTATTTCTCGTCGTTCGAGCTGTGCCTGTCTTAGGTGGTACTGCACCGGAATTCTTCATCGGTGGTGGAGTCATACCCACACCATGCATAGGCGGTGGCACAGCTCCCGTAATTGGTGGCGGCATCAAACCTGTAGTAGCCGTTAGATTACTACCGCTAGGTTTCGATTCCGCTACAGTAGGTGCAGGCTTATAATTTGTTGGCACCTCATGAATCGTAACAGATTCATATTCCTCCATAGGTGGTGGAATAAAATCATCGTCTACCACATTTGACCTCGATGCATTAGGGGTAGCCACAAAATTAATAGATGGCCCCACCATCGGTGGGCCTTGTTGTTCCAACTTAGCTAATCGGTTAAGAAGCCCTTCGCGAGATTCTCTCTCTGAATGTTCCAAGGCGGATAAGCGTTCTTCTACATCATCATTTGCTTTTGAAATACCAGCACATAATACGAGCAATCCCATTTCAATAACGGTCCGTGGGTTATCTACCTGCTTTGCATCGCTCATGATGGATTGCAACTGTTTAATATATTGGTTAATGGTACCAAACTCGATAGCCTGTGCTTGTTCTAAGAATTCAGTGCGGAACGAATCATATACCTTTAATTCCTCAGCATCGGGAGCGACCTTTGCAATCAACAAAGCCCGTAAGTGTTGCGTAAGGGCCTCCATGATTTGAGCCCCATCGCGTCCTTCACTAAGCGCATTTTGAATATATTTTAATACGGCTGGCCCGTCTCCATTGTGCAAGGCAGATAGGAATTTAATAATCCAGTCCTTACTAACGAGGCCAATGAGTTCCTCTACAACAGAAGGTGTAATCTCGCCACTGGCCATGCCCACACATTGATCGAGAATACTTAACGCATCGCGCAAGCCACCATCCGCATGGACCGCGATGAGCCGTGCTGCATTATCCTCTAAGGCAAAGCCTTCTTTATCTGCAACATATTGTAACCGCTGCGCAATATCATCAGATGTGATACGTCTAAATGTATATCGTTGGCAACGAGATACGATGGTAACAGGCAGTTTTTCAATCTCAGTGGTCGCAAAGATGAACATGACGTGGTCTGGTGGTTCCTCTATCGTCTTTAATAGGGCATTCCACGCTTCATTGGTAAGCATATGGGCTTCGTCGATGATGAATACCTTTTTACGCCCCTCTACAGGCATAAATTTTACGCTTTCACGAAGAGCACGAATCTCATCGATACCACGATTTGATGCGGCATCAATTTCAAGGACATCCATAGATTGACCACTCAAAATCGATTTACATACGCTACATTCATTACAGGGATGATCTGTAGGACCATGTTCACAGTTAATGGCACGAGCAAAAATCTTGGCCATACTCGTCTTACCTGTCCCACGAGGGCCGGCAAATAGATATGCATGAGCCACCTTATCCTCGCGGATAGCGCGCATCAATGTATCTGATACCTGATGTTGTCCAACCACATCGGTAAACGTCTGCGGACGATACTTACGATATAACGCCATATATGCCATAAGAACACCCCCTTTTCCCTGTAAACAATCCGTAATTAGCAATACTTTATTATACCATATTACGCAAAAAAGAGGGCGTCCTATCACGTCCTCTTTGCATATAACTAATCCCTATTTCAGCTTCACTAATAGGATAAAAAAAGCGGCCCCAAAGGCCGCCTTGCAATATTCGATCACGACAGCCCCCGGGTTCCCCGTGGCACATGAAGGTTACCGCTTAGTGCTGCTACC
>PPYF01210241.1_pt1 | contig 12334 bp, 13 predicted proteins | sample 1559871 | NCBI WGS metagenome assembly PPYF01 (sample SAMN08240021, study PRJNA423297) | Human gut metagenome, whole genome shotgun sequencing project. | reverse complement strand
AAACAAAGAAAGAACCAATATCATTAGGAAATGAAGAATAATACAATCAACCTTGTGCCCAGTGGGCACGAAGTTGGCATAGTCACTATGGTGTCAGGAGAAATCCTGGCATCTTTTTTTTATATCTTTTTACACTTCAAAAAATAATTTCAAAAAATTTCTAAAATCATGTCCGATTTTGTCGCTCCCAATACAGAGTATATGGAAGGCAAATTGAAAATCCTCTGATTTCCAAAAATCACAAACGTAAAAGAGGTTCAGACAGTTCTTCCGATTGCACCTTGACAATTGAAGGAGCTGATACATCTTGAGGAACATGCTTACCGGAGATAATCCGGCTCGTGCAGGCGAAGACTCCTACGGGAAGAGCGAAGCAATAATGATACCACCGAAGGGTACAGGACCTCTGCTGAAACAGAGACTGTGACTGTATTTTTACAGCCGGGTTATCTGGAATGATAACGATCAGATGTATATGTACAGACAAAGCCCAAATGTGAATACTTAGATTTTCTTATTTATATTACAGGAGAAATCCTGTAGCAAGTGGGGAATGGTTCGAATCCATTCCTCATTTTTTCGTGCAGAAAATGCACAGATTATTATCCTGTTTGAAATACCAGGGAAGGGTGTTGCAGGAAGAAAGGGAGGACAAAAAGAATGAATACGATTGTTTTAATGGGTAGACTTGCCAGAGATCCAGAAACTAAGCTGACATCTACGCAAAAGGGACAAACCAAAGTATCTAGGTTTCCACTGGTAGTAAAAAGAAATCGCACAAGCAAAGCATTTGTAGTGATGATCACAGCTTATGGAAATAATGCAGAATTTGTGGAGAAATATCTTGAAAAAGGAATTAAGATTGCTCTTTCCGGAGAGTTGGTAATCTCTCAGATCAAAGATGAACAGACTGGAACTGCATCCTATTATACCGAAGTCATTATGGATAATGTAGAGTTTGCAGAAGCCAAAACAAAAAAAGAAGAATCTGACGGATTTCAACCAGCAGAGAAGAGGAAGATTCCATTCGATATACCAGAAGAACTTGAACAAGAAATGCCATTTCGATAGGAGGACAAGATTTATGAGAAAATACTTTTTAGAATTATTTGCAATAGGATTGGTTGATTCAGAAGGAAGAATCAATACAGAACATATGACAAGTGATGCGCTTATGACTGCCATGAAAACAATGGAAGAGCTGACGCAAATGAAAATGGATCGTTTGGTTTTGGAAACAACAATGGAGATGATCTTATGTATGTTTGAGTCATGTGACACAGAGGAATTTACAGAAATATTAGGCAAGCTGCTTGGCGGAAAGCAGACTTCTAAAGTGACAGCTCATTTGGAAGCACTGGAGGAATTGTTGACAGAAGAGGAATATAGTAGTTTCCTTGCAGAATATCTTGGTTATTTAACCGTGAATGTAGCAGAGTTTATTAGGAGCACAATCATTGAAAATGGTTTGATGTTACTTGCCGGTTCAGGAGGAGAAGAGGATGGAGAAGAGGATGGAGAAGACGGATTATAAAATCACAGAGTTTCACAATTCGGAGTTTGGTTCCATCCGTATGATTGAAGATGGAGGCAGACTTTTATTTTCTGGAATTGATGTAGCATTTGCTTTGGGATATGCAAAACCAAGAAATGCGATAAATGTTCATTGCAAGGGGGCCCTGAAACGGGGCGTCCTTACATCAGGTGGGGTACAGCCAATGATTTTTATTCCAGAGGGAGATGTATATCGGCTGATTACAAAAAGTCGTTTAAAGTCAGCACAGAATTTTGAGAAGTGGGTATTTGATGAGGTACTTCCGGCTATTAGGAAAACAGGCGGATATTTAGAGACCGATCTTTTAGACAGGGTAAAAGATAACCCGGAACTTCTTTTGGAATTTGCCGAGAGACTTTTGGCAGAAAACAATCGAAATCGAGAATTGCAAAATCGTGTAAAGGATATGCAGCCAAAAGCAGATTATTATGATCATTTCATGATTACAGGAGAATGCACCAATATTCGAACGACGGCAAAAGAGATTGAATTTCCAGAAAGAAAATTTGTGAAACTTCTTTTAAATAGAGGATTTCTATATAGGAGTCCATCCGGCACGCTGTTACCCTATGCGGTGGAGAAGAACAATGATCTGTTTATTGTAAAAGACTATTTTAACAATGGACATCTTGGTTCACAGACATTGGTTACACCAAAAGGAAAAGAATTTTTTAAAGCGTTGTGTGCGGAGGAAGAGTAAAGAATGAAGGAGGTGGTTGCCATGATTACAGATCTGGACAGCAGTTAAATCGCTGAAAGGAGGGAAAATCATGCAGGAAGAGGTAACTCAGAAAACGGTCACGTTCTGCATTCGGACTACCAAAGTAACAGCAGATTTATTGAAAAAGGTTCTTGCTGCTTATCTGCGTCATCAGAAGCAGAAATCGGTAGAGAAGAAAGCGAAGAAGAATCAGCCGAAACAGGGAAAGGTCACGGTAAAAGAGCTGGCAAAACAAAATGCCGGGATGGTCAATATCGAGATCACAAATAAGAATATCAAGTCCTTTGAACGTTATGCCAGAAAATACGGGATCAATTATGCTTTGAAAAAAGATAAGAGTAAAGATCCACCGATGTATCTGGTGTTTTTTAAAGGACGTGATCAGGATGCCCTCAATGCTGCTTTCCGTGAGTTTTCCCAGAAACAGATTCAAAAAGCGAATAAGCCTTCTATTCACAAGCGTCTTGCAACTTACAGAGCAATGATGCCAAAGAAATCGAAGGACAAAGTAAAGAACCGGCATCAGGAGCAGAGCCGATGAAAAAGCAAATCGGTAAAAATCTGATGCAAAAATGGAAGAATAAGATCAGGGTCAGGCTGTCCGCCCTGGATAAAAAGAAACTGGTTCTTACCAATATCCCATATATCTTAACTGCTTTTTATACAAATCGGGCATCATTTCTTTACAGAAACAGTCTGGGAGAAGATATTGGGAACAAGCTATTATATGCGATGGAACATGCAGACAGGATTCTTACTGGATTGCAGCCAAGTTTTAACTGGCGTGATATGCTGACAGGAATTGTAGCAGCTGTCATTCTGAAATTACTGGTATGGCAGAAACAGTCAGATGCAAAGAAACTCCGGAAAGGAATCGAGTATGGTTCAGCCAGATGGGGAAACGCTGAGGATATTAAACCTTATATGTCGGAAGATCCCTGGATGAATATTCCATTAACAGCAACAGAAGCATTGACTATGGAAAGTAGACCTAAACAGCCAAAGTATGCAAGAAATAAAAATATAGTGGTCATTGGCGGCAGTGGTTCCGGAAAAACTCGATTTTTCGTTAAGCCGTCAGTCATGCAGATGAACTGTTCCATGGTCATTACAGATCCGAAAGGCACTCTGATCGAGGAGTGCGGGAAGATGTTAGCAAAGGGACCACCTAAGAAAGATAAGAATGGAAATATTATGAAAGATAAATCAGGAAAAGTGGTACACGAACCATATGTGATTAAGGTTCTGAATACTATCAACTTTTCCAAATCGCTTCATTACAATCCATTTGCTTATATACGGTCTGAAAAAGATATCCTGAAGCTGGTTACAACAATTATTGTTAATATGATGTTCCAGGAACTGGAAGAAAGAGATCCGCAGCACTTTGCGGTCAGACAGTATAAAAAATACAAAATGGCGGCTGGCAAAACAGCCAAAAGTATTCTTATTTCCTGTGGTGCGAGGCTGGCACCATTTGATATAGCAGAACTTCGTGAGATCATGTCTTATGATGAAATGGAACTGGATAAGATTGGGGACAGGAAGACAGCCTTGTTTTTGATTATGTCCGATACAGATACAACCTTTAACTTTGTGATTGCCATGTTACAGTCACAGCTTTTCAATCTGCTTTGTGACAAAGCAGATGATGAATATGGTGGAAGACTGCCAGTTCATGTGCGTGTCATTGCTGATGAGTTTGCCAATATTGGACAAATTCCTCAGTTTGACAAGCTGATTGCAACCATCCGAAGCAGGGAAATCTCTGCTTCTATTATTTTGCAGTCACAGAGTCAGCTAAAGGCAATGTATAAGGATAGTGCAGATACTATTCTGGGTAACTGTGATACCACACTATTTCTTGGAGGAAAAGAGAAAACTACCTTAAAGGAAATGAGCGAGCTTCTGGGTAAGGAAACCATTGACCTGTATAACACTTCGGAGACGAGGAGTAATCAGAAGTCTTTTGGATTGAATTACCAGAAAACAGGTAAACAGCTGATGACTGAAGATGAGATTGCAGTCATGGATGGAGGAAAATGTATCCTGCAGATCCGTGGTGCCAGACCATTTTTCTCGGACAAATATGATATCACGAAACACAAAAACTATCGGCTTCTTGCAGATGAAAACGAGAAGAACCGGTACAAAGTTGAGAAAGAGTTAAATCCGCAGTATACACCGAAATCTGAAGAAGAGGTGGAAGTAATTCATGTAGAACTGTCGGAGTAACCTTGGGAATGAACAGAAAATAATGAGGAAAGGAATAACTGACACTAGGTGCACCGGCTTTTTAGTCGGTGTATTTTCGTTCCCGTAAACACCTGAAAGAAGTCAGTTTTGGTGAATGTATATGGCATTTTTTAGCAGTGCAATTACAACTTTAAAAACTCTTGTAGTCGCAATCGGCGCAGGTCTTGGCGTGTGGGGTGTCGTAAACCTTCTGGAAGGATATGGAAACGACAATCCCGGTGCTAAGAGCCAGGGCATCAAACAGCTGATGGCTGGTGCCGGAATCATGCTGCTGGGAACTACCCTGATTCCACAGCTGGCAACATTGTTCTCTTAAGAGGAGTGGTAGATGAACACCATCATTGAGAGAATTACGGAAGCGATAAAGGATATCCTGATCGGGCTTATCAAGTCCTGTTTGGATAACATGTTCACGTCTGTCAATGAGCAGGTGGGAACCATAGCCGGGCAGGTGGGACAGACACCGCAGGGATGGAATGCCGGAATCTTCAATCTGATCCAGAACATTTCCCAAACGGTGATTGTCCCCATTGCGGGACTGATCATCACATTTGTCCTGTGCTATGAACTGATTACGATGGTAACGCAGAAAAACAATTTCCATGAATTTGAGACTTACAACATTTTCCTCTGGATCTTTAAGGCGTATGTAGCCATTTATCTGGTGACGAATACGTTCAATATCACGATGGCGGTCTTTGACGTTGATTTACCTTTATACTTCCATAGCACCAATTCCGTTTGCCACCATGACCAATAAGGAATGGGGCAATATCGGAAACAACTATTTAAAAGGCTTGTTCGCACTGGCATTTCAGGGATTCTTCATGATGGTCTGTGTGGGAATTTATGCAGTTTTAGTAAATGCAATGACCATATCCAGTGACCTTCATGCAGCAATGTTTTCAGTAGCGGCTTATACCGTGATTCTTGCATTTTCATTATTCAAGACCGGAAGCCTTAGCAAATCAATATTCAATGCCCATTAGCGGGCAGGAAAGGAGCGCATACCATGGCGTATGTACCAGTACCAAAAGACCTTACCAAGGTCAAAACAAAAGTAGCGTTAAATCTGACAAAACGGCAGCTGATTTTCTTTTCACTTGCCGCAGTAGTGGGAATTCCGTTTTATCTGTTCATGAGAAAACCAATCGGTTCCAGTATCGCAGCCATCCTGATGGTAACGATCATGCTTCCATTTTTCTTCATGGCAATGTATGAAAAAGACGGGCTTCCCTTTGAAAAAGTGGTGGCAAATATCATTCGACAGAAGTTTATCTGTCCGTCAGTAAGACCATATAAGACAGAAAATTTTTATCAGGAGATTTCCACCCTTGTAAAAAAGGAGGGTGTGCCGGATGGCAAAAAAGACAAAGCAGGAGGCTCAGCAGGAGCGTCTGTCCCTGGTGGAAAAAAGAAACCGTCAGGAAAGAAGAAACAAAAAAAGCAGAAAAGAAAGAGAACAGGAAAAGCGTAGGAAGAAGCAGGAACGGGACCGCAGGAAACAGAAAAATATTCCTACAACTGCGCAGCAGAGTATTCCGTATATTCGGATGCTGCAGGATGGTATTTGCCAGGTGACAAAGAACTTTTTCTCCAAGACGATTCAGTTTTATGACATCAACTATCAGCTTGCTTTAAATGAGGATAAGACCACGATATTTGAGAATTACTGTGATTTCTTAAATTACTTTGATTCTTCCATCAGTGTGCAGCTGTCCTTTATCAATCAGCAGGTGGATGTGGCAGAATTTGAGAAAAGCATTGACATTCCTGATCAGAACGATGACTTCAATGCCATTCGTGATGAGTACCGTACTATGTTGAAAAATCAGCTTTCAAAAGGAAATAATGGTCTGGTGAAGACAAAGTATATCACTTTTGGAATCGAAGCAGAAAGCCTGAAGGTGGCAAGACCAAGGCTTGAAAGAATCGAAACAGATATCTTAAACAACTTTAAGGTCCTGGGAGCACAGGCACATTCACTAAATGGTCTGGAAAGGCTGGAGATTCTATATCATGTGTTCAACCAGGATCGGATTGAACCATTTAAGTTCCAGTATAAGATGCTGCCGGAAACCGGATTAAAGACCAAAGATTTTATTGCACCGACTTCCTTTAACTTTTCCAAGAATCAGACATTTATGATGGGAAGAACGATGGGGAGTGTGAGTTACCTGCAGATTCTTGCACCGGAGCTGACAGACCGGATGCTTGCAGACTTCCTGGATGTGGATGACAGCATCAATGTCAACATTCATATCCAGTCCATTGATCAGAGTTCAGCAATCAAAATGATCAAGAGCAAGATTTCAGATCTGGATAAGATGAAGATTGAAGAGCAGAAACGGGCGGTACGTTCCGGTTATGATATGGACGTGCTTCCATCAGACCTTGTAACCTATGGAGAAGAGGCGAAGAACCTGTTGGAAGATCTGCAGTCCAGAAATGAGAGAATGTTCCTTGTGACATTTCTGGTAATGAATACCGCAAAGAAGCGTCAGAAGCTGGATAATAATATTTTCCAGGTGCAGGGAATTGCACAGAAATATAACTGTTCTTTAAAACAACTGGATTATCAGCAGGAAGCAGCACTCATGTCCTGTATTCCACTGGGAGTCAATCGAATTGAAATTCAGAGAGGGCTTACCACATCTTCAACAGCGATCTTCGTGCCATTTACGACACAGGAACTGTTTCAGGAAGGGGAAGCTCTTTATTATGGATTAAATGCATTATCCAACAACATGATCATGGTTGATCGGAAACGTCTGAAGAACCCGAATGGACTGATTCTTGGTACACCTGGTTCCGGTAAGTCCTTCTCAGCAAAGAGGGAAATTACAAACTGCTTCCTGATTACGGAAGACGATATCATTGTCTGTGATCCAGAAGCCGAATATTCGGCACTTGTGCAGGCACTGCATGGGCAGGTAGTTCGGGTTTCGCCAGTATCTGACCAGTATATCAATCCAATGGATCTGAACCTGAACTATTCCGAGGAAGATAATCCACTGTCACTGAAAGCAGATTTTATTCTGTCTTTGTGTGAGCTGATTGTTGGAGGAAAGAATGGACTGGAGCCGGTAGAAAAGACCATCATTGACCGCTGTGTACGGTTAGTATATCAGGAATATCTTGCCGATCCAGTGCCGGAGAAGATGCCAATCCTGGAGGATTTATATAACCTTCTGAGAAAACAGGAAGAGCCGGAAGCACAGCGACTGGCCACTTCGTTGGAAATCTATGTTACAGGTTCTCTGAATGTATTTAATCATCAGACAAACGTGGATATCAATAACCGCATTGTCTGTTTTGATATCAAGGAGCTTGGTAAGCAGTTGAAAAAGATCGGGATGCTTGTAATCCAGGATCAGGTCTGGAACAGGGTAACGATGAACCGTTCTGCCCATAAGTCCACCAGATACTATGTGGATGAGTTCCATCTTCTCTTAAAAGAGGAACAGACTGCAGCTTATAGTGTGGAGATCTGGAAGCGATTCCGTAAATGGGGTGGTATTCCAACTGGCATCACTCAGAATATTAAGGATTTGCTGTCTTCCAGGGAAATCGAGAATATATTTGAAAATTCAGATTTTATTTATATGCTGAACCAGGCTTCCGGAGACAGGCAGATTCTGGCAAAACAGCTGAATATCTCACCAACCCAGCTGTCCTATGTAACCAACAGTAATGAGGGTGAAGGACTTCTGTTTTATGGAAATGTCATTATCCCATTTGTAGACAGATTCCCGAAGAATTCCCTCTATAAAATCATGACAACCCGCTTGGAGGAGACTTCTGAAGCAGGTTAAAACAAAGGAGAAAACAATGTTACGAGCAATTTCATATGTATTAACTTTTAGTGGCGGTGCTGTTTTTGGCATCGCTTTTCTCTGTTTATTACAGGCAGGGAAAGGGTATCCGAAGAAGGAGGAGTAATCAGTGGCAGAACAGAGAATGAAAGTCAGGGACAAGAAAGTCCAGAAGATGACCAAGGATGGTCTGGTGGAAGAAAACCTGACAGATAAATCTTCTGTTCGTGTCAGTAACCGTGTCGGTGATGTGCAGATGGGAAGAAAACAGGGGGAAAAAGAAGAAAACCTTGTGGATAAGTCTCCCCGCCAGTCTGAACGGAGTGGGAAAAATATTCGACCCTCTGTGCAAAAATCCAGAGATGCACCGGAACTGATACGGACAGAGAAGCAAAGTGAGGATTTTGGACAGAGTAGTAAACAGCAAAATAGAAAAAGAATCCGTGCTGAAGTCGGAAAAGAATCCAGACTTGCAGAAGAATCCGAAGCCGGACAGTCAGGGAGACTGAAAGAAAAACGTGCTGATCTATCAGAAAACAGAGGAGACAGCCGGAGAAATCAGACAGGTGGCAGCAAAAAGCCAAAACAAAAACAACGTTTGAAGTTTGCTTATGAGGAAACTGGTGCTTCTGTGAAAAATGACAAAGATATGGAGAAATTGAACCAGATGGATACGGATGGAGTCAATTTCCGCCATCAGAAACAGAAAGAAAAAGCCAAAAAGTTTTCTTATGAAGAAGCAAGAAAGAAAAAGGAAGCAAAGCAGCATTCCAAGAAAGCACAGGTCTATCAGGCAAATGAAGGAGAAACTCCTGGAAAGAAAAAATCCCGTTTGAAGTTTGGTGAAGGGGAATCTGTGAAAACAGAAAAAACTTCTGTTGTCAAGAAAGCAGGAAGTGCAACTTCCGTAGCATTGCACCGTGAGATCAGCAAAAATGAAGACGATAATGCGGCGGTAGAAGGTGCCCATAAGTTAGAAGAAAGCGGCGAAGGTGTTTACCGGCTGGAACAGAGAAGTGCCAGACGCAGGAAACAGTGGGCATCCAGAAAAAGAAGCAGACTTGAAAGACAGGAAGAGAAACAGGCACAGGCTGCATCCCATCAGGAGCAGAAGAAGCTGAAAAAACAGATTCAGAAGCAACAGATCAAATGGGATTATGCCAAAGCGAAGCGAAGTGAACAGACAGTAGGAACAGCTACAAAAGGTACGATTGATTATATTAAGAAGATTGGCGGTAAGGTCACCAACTTCTTTAAAGAAAATCGGAAGGTGTATATCAGTGTAGCAGTTCTGATCGGATTGATGTTTCTGACAACATGGAATCTGAAGAACCGGGACATGAGGAATACCGATATAACATCGGACCTATTGAGCATGATCCGTTTATCCTGATCAGTTATCTGTCAGCAAAGTATGAAGAATTTACCTTTGAACAGGTAAAGCCAGAACTGGATGCTCTTTTTGCATTGCAGTATCGGTTAGAAACAGAAGCAGTCAATGAGACTGTGACAGAGACAGCAACTGTAAGAGTTGGAGAATCTTTGGGACAGGTTGTGACCAGTGGGTATTGTAACTGCCCAATTTGTTGTGGTATTTGGAGCGGAGGACCGACTGCCAGTGGAGCATATCCAACTGCCAATCATACCTTAGCGGTAGATGCTTCCAATCCGTTTGTACCAATGGGAACAAAGGTAGTTATGAATGGTGTCGAATATACTGTAGAAGATACCGGAGCTTTCGCAAGATACGGTGTACAGTTTGATGTCTATTATGACAGTCATGCGGCAGCATCTGCACATGGACATCAAACATGGGAATGTTATCTGGCAGATGATAATGGAAGCAATGAAGTGGAAGTGACCAGGACAAGAGATGTAGATGTGCTGAATGTCACCTTAAATAGTGGAAACCTGATGTCAATCTGTCAGGACAGGTTGGGATTTTTCCAGAAAGAACTGTTCAGTGCCTACAACGATACAAAAGGCAACTTGCAGATGTTTGCAACACCGGTTGATTTTAACTGGTATTCCAGTGTGACCAGCTATTATGGATACAGGATTCATCCAATATCAGGAGCAAATCAGCTTCATAATGGTATGGATATCGGAGCACCGGAAGGGACAAAAGTAATGGCAGGGCTGACCGGAACGGTTACAACTTCTGCTTATAACGACAGCTATGGCAATTATGTTGTGATCAAGGACAGTAAAGGCTATGAACTGCGGTATGCACATTTAAGCAGCCGGAGTGTATCTGCAGGAGCATCCGTCACGAAAGGTGATGAGATAGGGCTTGTAGGAAATACTGGAAATTCTACAGGAAGCCATCTTCACATTGAACTTCTGAAAAATGGAGAGCGGTTAAACCCGATCTTTTATCTGGAAACAGGAGAAGGGGCAGGATTTGGCGGCAATGAATATACCAGTGAAGCAGCACAGCGTTTGTTAAATGAAGCAGCGAGATATCTTGGGACACCGTATGTGTGGGGTGGATATTCGCCAAGTGGATTTGACTGTTCTGGATTCGTAAGTTACTGCCTGACACATTCAGGTGTAAGGAATACAGGAAGATTAACGGCACAGGGATTGTATGACATTTGTACGCCGGTATCTCAGTCAGAAGCACAGCCAGGAGATCTGATCTTCTTTACAGGTACTTACGATGCAGGAGTTCCGGTAACGCATATCGGAATCTATGTGGGCAATGGTCAGATGATCCATTGTGGGCATCCGGTGCAGTATACGTCCATCAACTCTCCATACTGGCAGAGTCATTTCTATGGATTCGGACGATGGTAAGGAAAAGGGCGGTGTAACAGCCGTCCGGAAAGGAGAAGCGATGAAAAGTCTTGAAAAAGCAACGGCAGATTATGAGAAAGCCAAGGAAAAAATGGAAGCATCCAAAGCCAGATATGAAGCAGATTTAAAGCGTTTCAAGGCTGCGGAGATAGCAAAAACAGAAGCGGAAAATCTGGAAATTGTAAAAATTATCCGTGCAATGGATATGAGCATTCCAGAGCTGGAAGCTTTCAAAAAGAGAATGAAAAATGAACTGCCCGGCAGGGTAGAAATACAGAAGGAGGAAACAAGGTCTGATGATGAATTTAGAGAAGATGAAACAGAAGAAATCTAAAAATAGCGTGAAAAAAGGATTGCTTGCGGCAACAACGATTCTTTGCTTGACATCGCCTATGTTGCAGACACAGAGTGTGTTAGCGGCAGAGAATACAGCACCCGCAATTACGATTGAAAAGCCAGATGGCTGGAGACAGGGGGAAACGGCAGTCGCAATTACTGTGGATGCCAGTCATATGCCAGAAGGATTTTCTATCACAAAAATTGAAGCGAAAGCTGGGAAAGACGGAAGCTGGCAGGATGTGACAGGGAATGGAAGTATTTCCATTACTGGTAATCAGACGGTCTATGTGCGTGTGACAGATGGTGAGGGGAAGGTCTATGAGCAGAATCGCTCTATTAAATGTTATGACACAGAAAAGCCTACGCTTTCTGCATCTCTGACAGATGGTGTACTGACGATTCAGGGAAATGATACCGTTTCCGGCATTACTTCTGTGACAGTTAATGGCACCACTTATACAGATCTGAAGGATGGAATGCTGAGAGTGCAACTGACACAGAAAGATTTTACAACAAAACAGATTGAAATCACGGTAACGGATGGTGCCGGAAATACTTCTGAAAAGTATGTGTTGCAGAATCCTTATTATGAATGGGCAAAGAAGCAGGCAGAGAAACAGAAAACTTCAGGTGACAGCAATGGTGCGATGGCAACCACGACCAGTGCAGATGCAACTGGGACTGAGAAAACAACGACTTCACCACTTCCGCAGGATGCACAGGCTTCTGAGCCAACAGATGCAAAAGGAACTGTGGATGATCGGACAGTGACAGGTATTGAGGAACAGCTTAATAAAGAAGGCGAGACAGCAGATTCTGTTACCAAAACAGCTACGGAAGGCACAAAAG
>PPYF01370866.1_pt1 | contig 12336 bp, 16 predicted proteins | sample 1559871 | NCBI WGS metagenome assembly PPYF01 (sample SAMN08240021, study PRJNA423297) | Human gut metagenome, whole genome shotgun sequencing project. | reverse complement strand
ATGCTATCCCCCAGCATGATGTTCTGCTGGCGGGCTTTCCCTGTCAGCCGTTCTCGCTGGCGGGGGTGTCGAAAAAAAATGCCATGGGACGGGCGCACGGTTTCGCCTGCGATACGCAAGGGACATTATTTTTCGACGTGGTACGCATTATTGATACCCGTCGTCCGCCTATTTTCGTGTTGGAAAATGTCAAAAATCTCAAGAGCCACGATAACGGTAAAACCTTTCGCATCATCATGCAGACCCTTGATGAATTGGGTTATGAAGTGGCTGATGCGGCGGCGATGGGGGCTGATGACCCCAAGATTATCGACGGCCAACACTTTCTGCCTCAGCACCGTGAACGTATTGTGCTGGTAGGATTTCGCCGGGATTTAGGGCTGCATAACGGCTTTACGTTACGCGATATACCCGCACTTTACCCCGAACGACGCCCCACCTTTGGTGAACTGCTTGAGCCCACGGTCAATCCGAAATTTATACTGACGCCGGTGCTGTGGAAATATCTCTACCGTTATGCGCAAAAGCATCAGGAGAAGGGCAACGGTTTTGGTTTTGGTTTGGTCGATCCGACTCGCGCAAACAGCGTAGCGCGCACGCTTTCGGCGCGATACTACAAGGACGGTGCCGAGATCCTCATTGACAGGGGATGGGATCGGGCCTTGGGTGAAAAAGACTTTGACGATGCGCAGAATCAGCTGCATCGCCCGCGCCGTCTGACACCGCGCGAATGCGCGCGTCTGATGGGATTTGAATCACCGCAAGGATACCGTTTTCGCATTCCGGTATCCGACACCCAGGCCTACCGGCAGTTTGGTAATTCAGTCATTGTGCCGGTATTCGCCGCCGTGGCGCGACTGCTAGAACCGCGCATTTTGCAGGCCGTGGCGCGGCGGGATGCGGAAACGAAAAATGGTCGACGTCCACAATAAAGCCACTCGCCGTAAAAATATGCGCGCCATCGGCGCGCAGAATACGGCGATTGAAAAAAGAATGGCATTCTTGCTGGATTCACTGGAGCTGCGCTGGCAGGCGCAGGACAGCAGCCTGCCGGGGCGTCCCGACTTCACGTTGAGTGAGTATCGCTGCGTCATCTTCACCCACGGCTGTTTCTGGCATCATCACGATTGTTATCTATTCAACGTTCCCGCGACCCGAACCGAGTTCTGGTTGCACAAGATTAACGGCAATGTTCAGCGCGACGCCCGCGATATGATGCGATTAAGCGAGCAGGGCTGGCGTGTGCTGGTGGTGTGGGAATGCGCGCTCCGGGGGCGTAAAAAGCTCAGCGACGCCGAACTGTCTGAACGGCTGGAAGAGTGGATCTGCGGCGGTGATGGCAGCGCGCAGATCGACACGCAGGGCATTTCTTGTCTGGACCTTACTTCTGCACCTCGCAGGCAATAGGCGTGCTTTTCGCTGGAAACAGATATTTCCCCAGCGTAACCAGCACAACTGCCGCAATAATAATCGCCAGCGCCAGCCACTCAATTGCCGATAAACTTTCCCCGTTAAAGCCGGTGCCTAACAGGACGGCGACCACCGGGTTGACGTAGGCATAGCTGGTCGCTACGGCAGGGGTGACGTTGCGAATAAGATACATGTATGCGTTAATCGCGATGATAGAACCAAATACCGCCAGATAACCCACGGCGAGGAAGCCGCGTAAATCTGGCATGGTCGTCAGGCGTTCGCCGCTGAGCAGTGACGCGATCATCAGGACAATGCCGGCGGCCAGCATCTCAACGGCACCGGCCATCATGCCGGTCGGCAGCGTGATTCGCGAACCGTATACGGAACCAAATGCCCAACTCAGGGAACCAATTAAAATCATCAACGCGCCCCACGGATTTCCGCTAAGGTTACCGCCGCTATTGAGCAGTACAATGCCGGCAAGACCAATAGCAATACCCATCCACTCAAGCTTACGCGTCGCGATACCAAAAAAGCGGCTAAAGCACAGCGTAAATAATGGCACGGTAGCCACCATCACTGCGGCAATACCAGAAGGCACGTGCTGATGCTCAGCGACGGTAACCATGCCGTTACCTACCGCCAGCAGCAAAACGCCAATCAGCGCCGCGTTGAGCAGCGGTTTGGGTGCAGGTAAACGGTGGCCCGTTGCCAGCAGGAAAATCATCAGGACGATACCGGCCGAGAGAAAACGCACGCCCGCCATCATTAACGGTGGCCAGCTGGCGACGCCAATGCTGATGGCAAAATAGGTTGAGCCCCAGATGATGTACAGCGCGAAAAGCGCACCCACCAGCGGTAACAGATGTTTAAAACGCATACTTCCTCACGGCAAAATAGCAAGCAGGCAGATAGTAAACGCCAAAACTACCTCTCTGGCGAGTGCTTTAATTCAGGAGTTGAATGTTGTGTTTATGTTATAAATATGTATCACTTACTCCTGACGCTTTTTTGCTTCATACTTTGTTATCAATACAAAAATGAAGGATGTCACTTGTGGCAGGAAGTAGCTTATTAACCTTGTTAGATGATATCGCCACCTTGTTGGATGATATCTCGATGATGGGCAAGCTGGCGGCAAAGAAAACCGCAGGCGTACTGGGCGATGATTTATCGTTGAATGCGCAGCAAGTCTCGGGCGTGCGGGCTAATCGCGAGCTGCCGGTGGTATGGAGCGTAGCAAAAGGGTCGATGCTCAATAAGGTCATCCTCGTGCCGCTGGCGCTGCTGATTAGCGCCTTTATCCCCTGGGCCGTGACGCCATTGCTGATGATTGGTGGTGCCTATCTCTGTTTCGAAGGCGTCGAAAAAGTGGTGCATACGCTGCATGAGCGTAAGCATAAGGGCGATGATACGGCTCGCCAGCAGCGGCTGGAGGCGATAGCGCAGCAGGATCCCGGCAGCTACGAGCAGGACAAAGTGAAGGGTGCAATCCGCACGGATTTTATCCTATCGGCGGAAATCGTTGCGATTACGCTGGGGATTGTCGCCGATGCGCCATTACTCAATCAGGTGCTGATTTTATCCGGTATTGCGGTACTGGTGACGGTTGGGGTCTACGGCCTCGTTGGCGTGATTGTGAAGCTGGATGATATGGGCTACTGGCTGGTCGAAAAAAGCAGTGCGCTGGCGCAGGCGGTGGGCAAAGGCCTGCTGGTGGTGGCGCCGTGGCTGATGAAGATCCTCTCGGTGGTCGGTACGTTGGCCATGTTTTTAGTCGGCGGCGGCATCGTGGTTCACGGAGTTGGGCCGCTGCATCATGCCATTGAAGGCTTTGCCGTTCAGCAGGCGTCGTGGATAGCGATGCTGCTTCCTACGCTGGCAAATCTGGTGCTGGGCTTTATCCTCGGTGCCGTTGTGCTAGCCGTGGTTAACGGGGTTGCTCGTCTTCGTCAACGCCACGGATAAAAAATGCTGCCCCGGTACGCAAATCGGTCAGGAATCGGCTAAGGTGAAACAGTTTCACCCTGATACCGGAGGCAATAATGGTCTTTTTGGTCAGTGATGAAGTCCGGCCCAAAAATGGCGGGCCGCGTATGGTCGTAACGGGTTATGCCAGCGGGATGGTTGAGTGCCGCTGGTATGATGGATTTGGCGTCAAACGGGAAGCGTTCCGTGAAGATGAGCTGATACCCGGCGATATACATAAACAAGAAAAGGCGTAATGACCGCGTCTACGCCCGGCGTATGCCGGGCGCTTTATACTCGTCATACTGCAGGGTTGCCTGTGCGTTGGTGGCATTCATCACCCGAATCACGTCTTTGAGTCGGTTCATCGGGTTCATCCACTAAGCACCTCCCGGCAATGCGAGTTATTTTGAGTAGATAACTGAATATTTTTAAGTCTTTGTCGTCGCGTGAAGTAGTGGAGCATCATGGATTATCAGCAGCAGACAAGTTTGAAAAACCTGAGCGTTGTGGCAGTTAGCGAAAGATACAGGGGGCCAAAGTGCATCCCTTGACGGTAAAGACCACCGCCTCACCACCTGGAATGTGGGCGAGGCTGACACGGCGCATTCGACCAGAACGAGTGGTGAACATCTGCTTTCTGGTGGTGGTGTTATTTTCAACACTGTTGACCTGGCGTGAAATCATTGTGCTGGAAGAGGCCTACATCTCCAGCCAACGTAATAACCTGAAAAACGTTGCCAATGACATGGATGCGCAGCTTCAGTTCAATACTGATAGGCTGCTTTTTTTCCGTAACGGTATGCAATCGGCGCTGCAGATCCCGCTGGCTTTCGAAATTCTGCGCACCGCGGAACAAGAGTTCGAGCGTCAGCGCACGCTGCCGGACTGGCATATTTCCCTGAATAACAACCGTACTCTGCCGCTCAACGGTGTTTCAGACGCATTTGTCGAACACACGCACCTGCTGTCGCGTGATAACCCGCTGCTGAGTAACGAATTTATGGCCAGCATCGAGCTTGGCTATCTGCTGCGTTTGTCATCGTTAACTCGCCAGCACCTGTCCCGTTTCGAAACGCATATGATTTACGTCTCTCGCGCCGGTTTTTACCTCAGCACCGAGCACGAAGAGCGTGGAAGTATTACCGAGTACTTCTACAAGCTGGCGACAAGCCCATGGTTTACCGCGCAATCGCAGCGTAGTAACCCGGATCGCGGCGTGAAATGGCTGACCACCTTCAACACGGAAAAACCGCCGGCGGCAGAAATGGTGATTGCCGCTGTGCCGTTGGATTTTCAACAATACTGGTTTGGCGTGCTGGCGATTCAACTGTCGGTCAACGAAGTGACACAATTCCTTATTCAGTCAGTCGAAGGCGAGGATGACGGTGAATATCAGCTCTACGATCGACGTATGAATCTGATTGCTTCTTCAGAGCAACTACCGTCACGGCGCACCCAGCTATCGCAGGAAATTCAGGCGCAGCTTGCGCATGCCTATGAGAACGATAATGAAGGTAGCGTCCGCCAGGTATCGCGTTTCATCAGCTGGGAAAAGTTGCGAAACTTTGATGGCGTGCTGTTGCGCATTCATAGCCTTGATGATGGTATCCGCGGCGAATTTGGCAGCATCAGTATTGCCTTAACGCTGTTATGGCTGCTGTTTAGCTCAATGCTGCTGATTTCGTGGGCGGTGATCCGCCGTATGGTACGCAATATGTCGTCGCTCCAGGATTCACTGGAATGGCGGGCCTGGCATGACATGCTGACGCGCCTCTACAACCGTGCAGCGCTGTTTGAACGAGCAGGCAAAGCGCTGGAGAAGTGCCAGCACAATGACCAGCCAATGGCGGTGATCCAGCTCGATCTCGATCATTTTAAAGGAATCAACGACAAGTATGGTCATCAGGCGGGCGATAGGGTGCTGGTCTATATCGGCCGGGTACTGATGAATAAACTGCGTAAGCACGATATTGCTGGCCGCGTTGGCGGGGAAGAGTTCTGTATTGTCCTGCCGGATACCAGCCTGGAGGAGGCGCGCATCGTCGCTGAGCGTATTCGAGAGAGTATCAACAGCCGCGAAATTCTGATTGGTAAAAAACAGACCATCCGGGTCAGTGCGTCGCTGGGCGTGTGCTGTAGCGAAGAGCTTCTGCGCTATGACTTTGAGCACCTGCAATCGATCGCCGATAGCCGTCTGTATCAGGCGAAAAAGAGCGGGCGGAACCGGGTTTGTACCGAAGATTAAGCGCGGCATGCGCATTTGGTGACATAGCACATAAATTTTACTTATGGGTAAATAAATGATTAAGAATAATCTCAAAGCCCGGAGGGCGAATTTTCGGACGAGAGATTAACAACTTATTGATTTTTAAAGTTGTTGCCGAAAGTGGATGGCGAGAAGGGTGTTAAGTGATACTTATTTATTAGGTGAATAATTCTTGTCATTCGAAATAAACGAAGATAATGTTTCATCCACGTCAGATTTCCTGATGTAACGAATATTTCAATGCTTCTTGCCTCGGCAAGGTTGATCCCGACGCGTAGGTGTCGGGATTTTTTTACCCGTCTAGCGCGTGACTTCCGTGACGCTGAAATCATGTATATCCAGCTCAAACGCTTCCGCCAGCTCATGCCAGGTATGATATTCACGACCGTCTACGCTGACATGATGCGGATCGTCAGCCGTACGGTGGATTTCGCTTTCGCTAATTTCATTGATGGCTGCCAGCAGCGCATCAACGTTTACCCCCCGAGGGTCAATATTCGCTTTCATCACCGGTACCTTTTTTTTCACTCCCTGTATAAGTATACATCGGTCGCATAAAACTGCTCATTTTTTGAGCTATTAATGGTAAGTGACGGATTAGTAGACGGTTATGCAGCAATGCGCTGCCAGAACGTCAAATTTGTTCTACACTGGGCTAAACCAATCAGGAGATGACGTTTATGCAAGTTAACGATCGTGTGACGGTCAAGACCGATGGGGGGCCACGTCGCTCCGGTGTTGTTTTGGCCATCGAGCAGTTCAATGAAGGGACGATGTATCTGGTGGCGCTGGAGGATTATCCGCTCGGGATCTGGTTCTTCAATGAAGTCGGGCATCCTGATGGCATCTTCGTGGAAGGGGCCGAATAGGCTTTTGACACCTGGCGGTAGACATACCGCCAGTTTCCCTGTCCCGCGAGTCCTAGCGCATATTCACAAAGATGCCTGAAGTGACGTTCTCTGCCAGGCGTACCACGTGGTAGATCACCTGTTTATTGTGCGTTTTAATTTTTCTTTTAATATTACCCTTATGTGACGATACCGTTTTGGCTTTAATATTCATCTGATCGGAAATTTGTATCGTCCCTTGTCCTGACATCCACATTTTAAGCATGCTGGATTCCGTACGACTTAATGACAATGTCGATACGCTAGTTTGCTTTACGTCCGCTGTTTCTTTTTTCAGATAATTCCCCAGAATAACATCTAGCGTTTCAGGCTTTATCGATTTGGAGCTAATTAGCAGATTACTCCGAACCATCAAATATTCGTCAAAATGAATATTGGAAATTGCCATAAAAACAATGAACAAAGTTCTGGGGTGTTGATTAATGATCTGCTTGATATGCAGACTGCTTTGCACATCGTGAATAAAACAGTCCTCATTAATGAACACGACAGAGGGTTGTCGGGCAGAACAGATTTCCGCAAGCCCGTCTACGCTGTCTACATTGTCAATATCTCTTTTTTTCACTCCACGACTGGCCAGGTAGCCGGTTAACCCTAGCCGCGTGTAACTGCATATATCCATAATAATCGTTGACATGGCATACCCTCACTCAATGCGTAACGATAATTAACCCATTACCCCTCGAACTTCATCGTCCTAACGAACCTGTTAAAAAATAAAAAATGAGAATGAAGACGATCAGGCGGCATCAACTATCCCGTAAAGTTACGTATAATTTGCCAGGAATCTTCCCAAAGTAAAGTAAATGTTATGTTATGTGAATAATCTAAAAACAAATAACCCGCGCCAGCGATATGCTGGTAGATGTTTTATCGTTTTTATTTTAGGAATTTCCTTATAATAACCGGGTGGCATTATGGAGAATTTATGCGTGGTAACTCACTGATAATATCTGCTAATAGATCGAATATTTCACCAAATAAGTGTTCACAGAATGGCGCGATCAATGGCATTAATGCTGCCATCAGTAAAATGCCGATGGTCAGAGTGATAGGAAAACCAATCACGAATATGGACAGCTGTGGGGTCATACGGTTAAGCATACCCAACGCGAGGTTAACCGTGAGAAGTAGGGTGATAATCGGCAGTGCCAACATTAGCCCGTTGAGGAAGATCATACCACCGGCGCGGGTGAGTGCCAAAAATGCATTGCTGTTGATCGGTTCGCCGCCGATGGGAAGAGTGTGAAATGTATCGACTAGCAGCGAAATTAACCATAAATGCCCGTTAAATACGAGAAATAGCAGCAGTGCCAGCATATCCATAATACGCGCCAGAACCGGCATGTTGAGGTTGCTGCCGGGGTCGACAAAGGTGGCGAAAGAAAGCCCCATTTGCAGGCCGATAATCTCGCCGCTCGTCCTTATCGCGGCAAAAGCAAACTGCATGGTAAACCCCAGCGCAATACCGATAAGAATTTGCTGTAACGCCAGCCATAGCGCCTGAGCGGAAAACAACGGTACCTCGACCACCGGCAGTGACGGCGCAATCACGATGGTGATAAGGAAGCCGAGGCCGAGCTTCACCCGCTTGGGCACTGACTTTTCGCTTAAAATCGGCGCGGTTGAGACCAGCGCCAGCACGCGCAGAAGCGGCCAAAAGTAGAGGCTTATCCAGGAGATCCACTGGTCGCTGGTGACGTGCATCATGGGGCTTAACCGATGATGTAGGGGAGGTTGTTAAATAACGTGCGCACATAGTCTAAAAGCAGGTTGAGCATCCATGGCCCGGCGACAATGATAGCGATAAAAACGGCAATAATTTTGGGAATAAACGACAGCGTCATTTCGTTAATCTGCGTTGCCGCCTGCAGGATACTGATAATCAGACCGGTCACCAGCGATACCAGCAGCAGCGGGGCAGCCAGGGCCAGCGCCACTTTCATCGCTTCGGTGCCCATCATCATGACGGATTCAGGGGTCATGGTTACTCCTTAACTGTAAAAACTTTGCGCCAGCGACCCAACCAGCAGTTGCCAACCATCGACCAGAACAAACAGCATCAGCTTGAACGGTAGCGCGATAGTGGCGGGCGGAACCATCATCATCCCGAGGGCCATCAGCACGCTGGCGATCACCAGATCGATAATCAGGAAGGGAATAAATATCGTGAAGCCAATCTGGAAGGCCGTTTTCAGCTCGCTGGTGACGTACGCCGGCAGCAGAATACGCATGGGCACGGCTTCCGGTCCCTGAATCGGCGCACTGTTGGCAAGCCTTGCAAACAAGGCAAGATCGGCCTCGCGCGTCTGGCGCAGCATGAACTCTCTCAGCGGTTGGGCACCTTTATCGAGCGCTTCCTGCATGGAGATTTTGTCTTCACTAAACGGCTGGTAGGCCTCGGTGTAGATTTTATCGATAACCGGCGACATGATAAAAAAGGTTAAAAACAGCGCCAGCCCGAGTAAAACCTGGTTTGGCGGAGCGGATGGGGTACCCAACGCGCTGCGCAACAGACCAAAAACGATGATGATGCGGGTAAAACTGGTCATCATCAGCAAAATAGCCGGGATAAACGTCAACGAGGTGATAAACACCAGCGTCTGAATCGGCAACGACCAGCTTTGGCCGCCGTTGGCCAGCGGCTGGCTGATTAGGCCCGGCAGCTCAGCGAAGGCCGAAGGGGAGAGCAGCAACAGCCCACCCAGCGTAAGGGAAAATAAACGACGCATCAGGATCTCCCAGGACGCTTAAGCATAGTTTTCATCAGTGAAGCAAATTCTGGCACAGCCGCCGCTGGCGGCTGTGGATCCACCGGAGCCGGCGGAAGGGTATGTAACAGGGTGACCTGCTGAGCGGTAACGCCGAGCACCAGCCGCGCATCTTCGACGTTAACAATCACCACCCGTTCACGATTCCCCAGCGAGGCGCTGGCGCTAACCGAAAGGCCGTTCACGGTGCGGCCTTTTACCGCACCCGGCATAACGCGTTTAACCACCCATGCGGCGGCAAGGATCAGCACAATAATGCCCAGCAGCGCACCGCTAACCTGAATTAACGGCGACGTCATGGGTTCGTTGGCATGCGTCACGGCCACCGATTCACTGGTGTGCGCGGTTGCCGTGCTGCTTATTGGATGAGTCGTGCCGGGCTGGGATTTCATATTAACGGCTCAGACGGCGCATACGTTCTGATGGGGTAATGATATCGGTGATACGCACGCCGTATTTATCGGCGACCACCACCACTTCACCCTGGGCAATCAGATAACCGTTAATCAGAATATCCAGCGGTTCACCCGCCAGACCGTCCAGCGCCACAACGGAACCCTGGGTCAGGCGCAGCAGCTCTTTGATGGTCATTCGGGTGCGGCCCAGCTCCACGGTCAGCTTGACCGGGATATCCATAATCAGATCGATATCCTGTAGCGTACCGCTGACATCGCCACCGCCAAGCTGCTGGAACACCGCGTCGGCCGCGCTTTTCCCGCTGGTAGATTGTTGCTCGTTCAGCGCTTCAGCCCACAGATCGTCCACGGATCCGCTGTTGTCATCGGGTGGAGTATTCATATCACTCATTTGGGCTGTTCCTCGTTCAGCGAATTCAAAATCGGGTTGATCAAATGTTCTACGCGCAGCGCATACTGGCCGTTGACGGTACCGTACTGGCTGGTGAGTACGGGCACGCCGTCAACGTGGGCAATAATGCGATCGGGCTTGTCAATCGGCAGGACGTCGCCGGGTTTTAGTTTGAGTATTTGTGATAACCGTAAAGAGATATCGGCGAAGTTCGCCACCAGTTCCAGCTCAGAGTGCTGGACCTGACGGACCAGGTTTTCGCGCCAGTTCTGATCTTCATGACGCGAGTTTTCCAACGGTGGATTCACCAGAAGCTCACGCAGCGGTTCAATCATGCTGAACGGCAGGCAGATATTGAACTCGCCGGTCAGGTTGCCGATTTCCACGTGGAACGGTGTGTTGACCACGATGTCATTCGGCGAGGTGGTGATATTGGTGAATTTCACCTGCATCTCTGAACGCACGTACTCCACTTCCAGCGGGTTAATCGCTTTCCATGCGTCGCTATAGCCTTCCAGCGCCAGCTTCAGCATACGGTTGATGACGCGCTGTTCTGTGTGGGTGAATTCGCGGCCTTCCACTTTCGTTGGGAAACGACCATCACCGCCGAACAGGTTATCGACGGCGATAAACACCAGACTGGGTGAAAAGACCACCAAGCCGGTCCCGCGCAGCGGTTTTAAATGAATCAGGTTGAGGTTGGTCGGCACCGGCAGGTTACGGGCAAACTCGTGGTACGGCTGAATGCGAATCGCCCCTACGGTAATGTCCGGGCTACGGCGCAGCAGGTTAAACAGCCCCATACGGAAGTGGCGCGCAAAACGCTCGTTAATGATCTCCAGCGCCTGCAAACGCTCACGAACGACGCGACGCTGGGTATTGGGGTCGTAGGGGCGAATATCATCTTCGCCCGCTGCACGCGCCAGAGGCTCGCTGGCATTGTCGCTGTCTCCATTGAGCAGCGCATCAATTTCGGCCTGAGAAAGAATACTGTCGCCCATAGCGCTATCGCAGAATAAAAGCGGTGTACAGGACGTCGGTAATATCCTGTTTAGGCTGTCCGGCGATAAGCGGCGCGCTCAGGGTCGCTTTGATATCGGCGGCGAGCTGTTTTTTACCCTCATCGGTGGCGAGTTTGGTGGCATCCTGACGCGACAGCAGCAGAAGCATGCGGCTACGCACTTCCGGCAGATAGTCGTTCAAGCGCGCACGGTCAGCTTCACCCTTCATTCGCAGCGTCACACCCACATACAGCACGCGATCGGCATCGCCCAGGTTAACCGTAAAGGTATCCAGCGGGAAAAAGACCGGTGCGGCAGGCGGTGGTGCTTCTTTCGGCGCGGCTTCCGCGGTCTTATTCTCAAAGCGCCAGTAGCTGTAGCCTGCGGTGGCGCAGGCTGCGAGCGTTACCAGCACCAGTAGCGGTATCCAGATAGAGCGTTTGCTCTTTTTGGTGATAGTGGTGTCAGTCATCTGAAACGGTCTTCCTTTTAGTACTGCTTATCAGATGATTATCCCGCCTCCCGCGCGGGTCAAAGCGTGGAAAAGACGGGAATAATCATGTTACCTCGGGCGTTTAAGCAAAGATGTCTACTGCGTTGTCGCCGCGAGCCGCCGATTGCAGAGCGGCAGGAACGGCTAAGACATCGCCTTCATCCTGGCCGTCAGCCGCACCCGACTCCCCCCGTGAGGCGAAAGCGTGCTGCGATGAGGATTGCTGCTGCTGTCCGGCAAAACCATCGCTGCTGATGTTGCTTTGCCCCAGCTGAATACCGTTATCCTCAAGCTGGCTGCGTAACACCGGCAATGCGGCTTCCAGCGCGGCCCGCACGTGGCTGTGCGGTGAGGCCATCTGAATTTGCGCAAGGTTATCTTCCACCTTGAGCGTGATATGCACCTGGCCCAGTGACTCAGGATGCAGACGCAGTTCGGCGGTCTGCTGGCCCTGACGGGTGAACAGGGTGATGTGCTGGCTGACGTTTTGCTGCCAGTCTGGCGTTCCCAACTGCGCATGAATATTCGCCGTGGCGGCTGCCGCTGAGGCGGCGGCAGGGGTGACGGTTTGTGCGGTCACCGGAGTCAGCGTAGAGGTTGGCGCGGCCGGGCTGGGCGCGCTTTCGGCTTCTGCCTTTTGCGCTGGGATCACAAACGCGGAATCTGCGGGCAGGGCGCGGGCATCAGTCTGCACCTGCGAGGCCGG
>PPYF01017253.1_pt1 | contig 12336 bp, 8 predicted proteins | sample 1559871 | NCBI WGS metagenome assembly PPYF01 (sample SAMN08240021, study PRJNA423297) | Human gut metagenome, whole genome shotgun sequencing project. | reverse complement strand
CTTAAAAAGTTACAAAATAATAAAGAAAAAGTGAAGAATTGTATTCAAAAGTTACAAAATGTAATTTATTCCTTGCATATTGGAATATGATGTGATAAAATTAAATTTGTCGAATAACAGAAGTGATAAGAGGAGGTTGTGATGCAGTTTAGTAAAAAGAGAAATAAAAAGATAATAGCTGTAGCCTTGGTTACTATGATGATGGCCTCTGGTGTAGGGACTTTGGTCTCGTCAGCAGATACTGTAGAACAGACAGAATATATTACAGAGTTTACGGGAAATCAAGATAGTAATGAAGTTACAGATAACAATAGTATAGAAGACAATGCGGCAGATGAGAATATAAGTAATATTAATACAAATGCCAGTTCTGATGGAAATACTAATTTGGGTGGCGAACAAAGCTCAGCCAATAGGGCAAATAGCATTAATGGAGAAATAATACAAAATGCTCCAGATAATGTAATTGAGGAAAGTTCAGGTTTAGAAGCAAATGATCTTGAGATGGCAGCCAAGATGAATCCAAAATCTTTTAATGGATTTTCAAAAGAAGATGGAAAGTGGTATTTATACTCTAATGGTGTAAGACAAAAGGGATGGGTTGATTATAATGGTGTTAGATATTATATTTTAAATACGTATCAACTTCCACAAGATATGTGGAGAATGATTCAGGGTCATAAGTATTACTTCAATAAAGATGGTGTTATGATTAGGGATCAGAAGATGAGTATAAATGGAAAGATATATCAGTTTAATAAAGAAGGACATCTGATAGCTAATGATAATACCACACACGTAGGTATTATGACAGAAGAGCAAAAAGCATTATATGCCAAAGGTGAGAAGAACCTTATTGATGCTGAAAAGAATTTAAAAAATGGTATATTCCAGGAGAATGGAAAATACTATAAATACGTGAATGGTCAAAAGACAAGAGGATGGTATCAGGAAGGAAATAAAAAATATTACTTCCTTAACACTTTAAATAGAGCAGAAAATATGTGGAGAAAAATAGATGGTAAGTTATACTATTTTGATAAAAATGGTGTTATGTATGCGAATACTATCAAGTATATAGGTACACAGACATACAAGTTTAATCCAGATGGATCTCTAAATGCTAATGCGGCTACGACAATTGCTCTTATGGATATATCTATTAGAACTAAGGCAGATAATAGCTCTCAGATAATAGGTAAGTTTATAAAAGGTAATGGAGTAGAAGTAATTGATAAAAGTGGAAATTATTCAAAGGTAAGAACTGGTGATGGAGGAATCACGGGTTGGATACCAAGTAACTCTATAGTTACTTTATCACAAGAAAAAATAAATAGTGTAATATCAGTAGCTAAATCTAAGCTAGGAAGTCCATATGTATGGGGTGCAACTGGACCATCTACATTTGACTGCTCAGGGCTTATGTTGTACTCATTTAAAAATGGTGCAAATATCACCTTGCCAAGAGTATCTAAGCATCAAGCTACTGTAGGTAGGTATGTATCTAGATCTGAACTTAGACCTGGAGATATGATTTTCTGGGGAAGTCCAGTTCATCATGTAGCTCTTTATATAGGAGATGGAAAGTATATTCATGCTCCTCAGCCAGGTGACTATGTAAGGATAGCAAACTTAGGTTCATATACTACTGCAAGAAGAGTAATAGAATAGTAAATAGTTAACTAAGGTGAGGTTTTCCTCACCTTTTTTTAATTATACAAGGGAGATATATAAAACAATTGTTAAAGAACTAATTAAATAAACTTGAAAAGGAAAAAACTTTAAAAATAAAGAATTATTCAAAATAGTCTTAAAAATTAAAAAAAAACTATTGTTTTTATTTATAATACATGATAACATTGATATAAGATATAAGAAACAACAAAAATACATATAAAATACACTAAGACTTTCTCGAAATAATAATAAGCTCTAGAATTTTATATTTATTTTCAATTTGCTTGTATTATATTCAACCCTTGTGTTAAATTATATTTAAAAGTATAAATTTAGGAGGGGAAAAGTATGAAAAAATTAATATCAATAGCGATGTCTATTGTATTAGCACTAGGTATAATTATTATACCTAAATCTCAGCAAAGTACTGTTAAAGCTGATAGTACAGAAATGAGAGCAGCATGGATTTCTACAGTCTATAATATAGATTGGCCATCAGATTCTTCTAAGGGGAACCCAGAGATGCAAAAAAGACAGTATATTGAGCTATTAGACAAGCTAAAGCAGGCGGGTATAAATACTGCTATAGTTCAGGTAAGACCAGAGTCAGATGCTTTGTATCGCTCAAAGATTAACCCATGGTCAAGATTTTTAACTTCTAGTCAAGGAAAAGATCCAGGCTATGATCCACTTGCATTTATAATTCAAGAATCTCACAAGAGAGGTATTGATGTTCATGCGTGGTTTAATCCATATAGAGCTAGTATTTATGCTGATAAATCAAAGTCAGCTGCTAACAATCCGCTTAATCTACATCCAGATTGGACTATAAAGCACAATAATAAATGGTATTACGATCCAGGTAATCCTGAGGTAAATAAATACATTGTAGATACTGTTGCTGAAGTAGTTAGCAATTATGATGTTGATGGAATTCATTTTGATGATTATTTCTATCCAGGAGCAGATTTTCCAGATGAAGCAACTTTCAAAAAGTATGGTTCTGGAAACAAGGATAACTGGAGAAGATCAAATATAAATAATATGATTAAAAGTGTAAGAGATAAGGTTCACTCTATAAAGCCAGATGTTTCTTTTGGTGTGAGTCCTGCAGGAATATGGAGAAACTCATATAATGATCCAAATGGATCAAACACTTCTGGTGGAGAATCTTACAACAAACAATATGCTGATACTAGATATTGGATAAAAAATGGACTTGTGGACTATGTAGTACCTCAGGTTTATTGGAGAATAGGACACCCTAAGGCAGATTATGCTACTTTGGTAAAGTGGTGGTCAGATCAAGTAAAAGGCACTGGAGTAGATTTGTATATTGGACAAGGAATATATAAACACGGTCAAAGTGAGTATGGTGGCGAAAATGTTGCTAGAGAGATTAAAAAGCAGATAGAGCTAAATAGAAAATATCCTGAAATAAAAGGAAGTATGCACTTCTCTGCAAAGGATATTATAAATCAGCCTCAGGTATATAGTGACCTAAAAACTCTATACAAAGATCCAAATGAAAGACTTCCATATCAAAATGCAGTAATGGGGAAAGATAGATCAGTAACAGCAATAGAGGTAAGTAAAAAGGGATGGACTAATGGTACTAAGAATGCAATACTTGTAAATGGCGAAGATTTAATGTCTGGAGTAATTTCAAGCCCATTAGCTGCTAGCTATGATGGACCTATACTTTTAAGTTTCCATAATAAGGTTAGTCAGGATACAATTAATGAAATGAAAAGGTTAAAAATAGATAAATTGACTATTTTAGGTAATAGTAATTCAATATCTCAAAATGACATAGAAAACATAGAAAAAAATATACCAAATATATATATAAATAGAGTATTTAGTACAAATCCACAAGATGAATCTACTAAAATAGCAGATTTGCTAGAAAAGGAACATAGAGCAGATACTGTGTATATAGCAAGTGAAGAAGCGATGGTAGATGTACTATCTATAGCACCTAAGGCTGGAAATGAAAGAAATCCAATACTTATAAGCGGAAAAGATAGTATGAGCCAAAACAATATCAATTGGATAAAAGAACGTAATATAAAAAATATTTATTTTATAGGAGGGCCAAATGTTCTTTCCGACAAAGTAGTAAATCAAGTTGCAAAGGCAACTGGCTTAGATTTAAGTCATAATAGATTCTTTGGTTCAAATAGGATAGAAACAAACTCTAAAATAATTGATAAGTTATACAATGAAAAATTCTCATTGAAAGCATTTGTAACTAGAAGTGATGCACCAATAGATGCTATCACAGTAAGTGCCTTTGCACAAAAGACTAACTCACCTGTTATACTTGCTGGAAATAGTGTTTCTTCTTATCAAAGAAATGTTTTAGAACCAAGAAGTGCAAGCTTAGTTTATAAGGTTGGTGGTGGAATTAACCAAAATTCTTATAATCAGATATACAATTTGCTTGGTGGTATAATGAAAAACTAATTTAGATAACTATGTATATACCCCCAAGTAATAAGCAGAGAGTATTATTCGGAAAGGCCGATTAATATAATTTAATAGTACTTTGGGGGTGTTTTACGTGAGTGATAGTTTATTAAAAATTGTACAATCCATAAACGGTGTTTTATGGGGCTACGTTCTTATCGTAATGCTTGTAGGTTGTGGAATCTTCTTTACTTTTAATTTAAGAGGCATTCAGATAAGAAAGTTTGGAAAGGCTTTTAAGCAGGCCTTTGGTGGTTTTACACTTAGGGGTAAAAAGGCTGGTAAAGATGGTATGTCTTCATTTCAGTCCCTTGCTACAGCAATTGCAGCACAGGTTGGTACAGGTAACCTTGCTGGTGCAGCAACAGCAATAGTATCAGGAGGTCCAGGAGCAATATTTTGGATGTGGATAAGTGCCTTCTTCGGTATGGCTACTATATTTGCCGAGGCAGTACTTGCACAAACATTTAAAAAAGAGGTGGACGGACAGATTACAGGTGGTCCAGCATACTACTTAAAGTATGGTATGAAGAGTAAGTTCTTATCTTCATTATTTGCAGTATCTATTATAATAGCGCTAGGATTTATAGGTAATATGGTTCAGGCTAATTCAATAGGAGTTGCATTTGAATCTGCTTTTAATACGAATCCTTTAATTATAGGTATAATTTTAGCAATAGTGGCTGGATTTATATTTATCGGCGGAATAGGAAGAATAGCATCTTTCACAGAAAAGCTTGTGCCTATTATGGCTGCTTTTTATATAATAGGTGGTATCATTATATTAATAATGATGGGTGGAGCTACAGGAGATGCATTTAGACAGATATTTGTAGGTGCATTTGATCCATCAGCTGTTCTTGGTGGTGCAGCCGGTGTAGCAGTTAAGGATGCTGTTAGATATGGTGTTGCTAGAGGATTGTTCTCTAATGAAGCTGGTATGGGTTCAACTCCACACGCACATGCAGTAGCTAAGGTTGATGATCCAACTCAACAGGGGCTTGTTGCTATAGTTGGCGTATTTATAGATACTTTTGTAGTATTAACAATTACAGCTTTAGTAATAATTGCAACAGGGGCAAACCTATCTGGCGAAACAGGTATTGCAGCTACACAGAAAGCTTTTGAAATGGGATTTGGTAAATTTGGATTAATATTTGTTGCAATAGCTTTATTGTTCTTTGCATTTTCTACTATTATAGGCTGGTACTTCTTTGCAGAAGCAAACGTTAAATTCCTATTTGGTAATAAGGCTCTTAATCCATTTAGAATAATAGTTTTATTGTTTATAATAATGGGTACAACTATGCATGTTGAGCTGGTTTGGGAACTTGCAGATATGTTTAATGGTATAATGGTAATACCAAACGTTATAGGTCTAGTTGGACTATCTAAGATAGTAAAGAAGGCTATGACAAGTGCTGAAGAAAATCATATAATATAATTTAAGTTATAGATATATATAGCATATAGATAAACTTTTATAAAAATATAGTTATTATAGATATTCCTCAACAAAACCCCCAATGAGTTTTAACTCATTGGGGGTTTATTTATCTTATCTATCAAATATATAGGATTTTACAAGAGCAAGTGCTTCACGTAAATAGGATTTTACTAAGACTGATTTAGGTGTCTTTGCAGGAACTCCATATGCTTCAAAATTATTTCTACTAGCTAGCATTTTAGACCTTAAGATATGGTATCTATTAGATACAATATTAATTTTAATCCTTCCATCTTTTTTTATCATATTTCTTGATAATTTCATATTTTCAAAAGTGTTTTCAGATTTATCTTCTACTAATATTCTATTTTCATTAATTCCTTTTGAAATAAAGTATTTTTTAATTGCCTGACCCTCAGCAATTGTTTCATCATAACCTTGACCACCTGTAGCAATCAGTATTAGATTTGGATTGCTTTGCATGTATCCTAAAGCGGTATCCATTCTATACTTCAAGGACCTTGAAGGTCTATCTCCATGTAACTTTGCACCTAAAACCATTATATAATCAGCATCACTATTATAGTTGTTTCTGCTTCCATATATAATGATAGCCTCAAGCAAGATTATTATGGATATAAATATCAAAAACGAAGTCTTTATAAAGAAGACAAGTTTATTCATAGTAATTACTCTCCTTTTATAAAATAATAGAGCCACATTTATGACTCTATTATTTCTATTATAGATTTTTATTTCTAGCCAATAGTTTTATTCAAGTCTATCTAGCTAGGAATATAGACAGGACAATATATAATAAAATATAAAAATATTTAATATATTAATTAATAGTCCTTGTGTAATAATAAATATTGCTATTATTTACTTTCATCAAATTCTATATCATTAAAGATAAAGTCTTTTAAAAATTGTATAGACTCATCTTCAAATCTAATAACCCAACCATAATTACCATATATTCCACCTGTTGAATACTTTGGAGATGAAACAATAGGGAATTCCATTTGCTTCATATTATCTGGGCCAATTCTCAATACATCTATACCGTATTTTAGCATATCCATTGTTTTCATATTTGTACTCACATAAGGAGCAGCAGCCTTAAGTATGAAAGGATATTTAAATTTAGGAGTATTTTTCATTTCTTTTATAATGCTCATAACAATCATACGCTGTCTATTATCTCTTCCAAATGCACTATCATTATGTCTTATTCTTGCATATGATAAAGCTTGATATCCGTTTAATTTTTGTTCTCCAGTATTTTCTATTAATTTCATCTCGCCCTTGTCTTTATTTGTACTCCAATTATAGGTCTCTGGTATAAACTTATTTAATTCATTAATTTCATTTGCTGTAACATCAAGAGTTACGCCATCTAAAGCATCAATAATAGCTATAAATGACTCGAAATTAATTAAGGCAAAATCATTGATATCAATACCGAAGTTTTGTTCAATTGTTTTGATTAAAAGATCTTCCTTTCCAAATGCATAGGCATGAGTAAGTTTTGAATATCCATGATCTGGGATGTCAACAAAAGTATCTCTTGCAAGTGATGTAATCTTTATATCCTTATGTATTTTATCTACTGTAAGAATCATCATAGAGTCAGTTCTTGCACTTGTATCTCCTGGTCTAGCATCACTTCCCATAATAAGTATATTGTTGATACCTTCTTTATTGGAGTGGGAGAGGCTGTCTAAGGAGCTAGTCTCAATATTAGAGTCATGCATATCTCCTAGCATGGAGGAGGTTAATCCAAAGGCGGCTATGGGTAGTCCAATTACTAATACTAGTAAAAAGACTACTATTTTTTTTAGTTTTGACATATTTTTTATCATCCTTCCTGTTTAATAAGTGAAAGAGTATTTCACTTTCTAGTAATTTCTTTTGATTTAAATATATAGCTATATACTTAGCCTGTATTCAGTTTTGAAAATTAATAATAGCAATTATATCATAAAATGAGAAAGTTTTATATACATCACATAGGATGTCCATAATATTTTACAATAAAAAAATTAATTTAAGCATAATAAAATATCATAAAAAAATAATTTAAATATAATAAAAATAAAAAATAATCAGAAAGAAAATCTAATAAAAAAATTATAAACATAGAAAAGATAATAAAGTTTTATAAAAAATAGCTTACAAGCTTAGAGAATATAAAAAAGACTGCTTTAAGCAGTCTTTTAATATTTAATATGAAACGCTTGAATATTCTGGGTCAGATGAGTACTGTGATTCCTCACCACTTTCTTTCCATTTATTGCTGGCACTTTCAATATCTTCTTTTGTTGGTTTTTTATTATCAAAAATAAATCCATGTAAAAGAGGAACTTCATATTGTTCAAATGGAATAACATAACCAGACTCTGGAAGTCTAATTTCATTTTCAGGGTGTAGAGGGAACTGCATTGTATTTAGATGTAAGTCTCCAATTCCTAAAACTTCCTTTCCAAGAGCCATTATGGAACCTGGATCCATATTTGTTTGAACATATGGTAGAACTGAATTTAATAATTTTGGATATCTTGTAACAGACATTTTACTTACTTTTGTTATAATTGCTTCTATAACCTGTCTTTGCCTATCATCTCTTTCCATAGTACCATCATTATGTCTTATACGAGCAAAGGCAAGAGCCTGGTATCCTGTAAGACTCTGTACACCAGTTTTCTTCATGTATCTAATAGGATCTTTGTTGCTCTTTTTATCCCACTGATAACACTCGTATATAAACTTGTTCATTTCTACAATCTCTGGGTCTGTAATTTCGACTTCTATTCCACCTACCGCATCTACTATGTCGATAAATGAGAAGAAATCAACCTTCGCATAATTTTGAATATCTAGCTTAAAGTTTTGCTCAATAGTCTCAATGAGCAGTTTTTCTTTACCATACGCGTAAGCATGAGTTAGCTTCTGAAATCCATGACCAGGAATGTTAACATAGGTATCTCTACCAAAAGACGTTAGCTTTAGGTTCTTGTGTTTATTATCAACTGTCAATATCATCATTGAATCAGATCTTGATACAGTTTCTCCTGGACGCGCATCGCTTCCGACCAATAAGATATTGGTAATTTCATTATCATATTTGTATTCGTTTGAAGCAAGCATATCGAAGTTACCATCGATTTGCATGGTTTTAAGTTTTGAGTATACTACTCCAGCACACGAGGCAGGGATAGCTACTACTAGCACAGCTAGAAAGATTACAAACTTTCTAAGACCGGACAAAAAATCACCTTCTTTTCATTTTAAGTTACACATTAACTATTATATTAAATAAACTCATTATAGTAAAGGGATAATATATAAATATTTCTCTATTATGCAAGTAGAAATCTATAACTCTATGTTATAATAATAATGATACTAAAATTTAAGGAGGATTGAATGGTAAAATTAGTAGTTGTTGATATGGATGGGACTTTTTTAGATGATAGTAAAAAAATGAGTCCAGAATTTGATAAGGTCTTTAAAAGCTTAAAATCCAAAGGAGTATACTTTTGTGTTGCAAGTGGAAGACAGATGGCGAGTTTGAAAAAAGAATTTGCAGGTTATGAAGAAGATATTTTATTTATTGCTGAAAACGGTACAGTTGTAGAGTTTGACGGTGAGTTGATATCAGTGGATGAGTTAAGCATAGAAGTCACTGAAAAAATACTAAATAGAATAAAATATTTGGGTGATAAAAAGAAGGTAGTATATTGCACTAGAGAGTGCTCTTATATAGATGGATTAGACGATGAGCAGGCTATAAAAAATGCACAACAATATCTTCCAAGTCATAAGATAGTTGATAGTTTTGATGAAGTAGATTCACTTCCAGTTAAGGTATCATTTTATTCGGAAAATGGATATGATCATGACTTTGAAGCTATTGTTGAAGAGTTTGGAGATTTAGCAACAGTTTGTACATCGGGATTTGAATGGTTGGATGTTATCCCTAAAAATGCAAGTAAGGGAAATGGAATTCAAAAGATACAAAAGTTGTTAAATATAGATGACAGTGAAATTATGGCATTTGGAGATCAGATGAATGATTTTGATATGCTCAGCAAGGTATATTATAGCTATGCTATGGATAATGCAATCGATGAAATAAAACAAATTTCAAGATTTAGTGCTCCTTCAAACAATGAGTATGGCGTTATTCAAGTTTTAAAGGAATTCTTTGAGATAGATTAGGAGTAGCTATGAAAGAAAAAAATAGAAGCAGAAAAAGAAAGAGGATAAATAAGAAAAAGCTTTTACTAGTTTTTATTGTATTGGCTCTCTTGATTTTCCTTATTTTTAAATTGGCAATTGGAATAAAAGGAATAGTTAAACCTAAGGAAAAAGAAAGTCTGCCTGTAAAGTCTGAACAGGATATAAATCAAGAAGAGAAGAAGATAATAAATATTATGATAGATCCAGCAAAGGGTGGATCAAATGCTGGAATGTCAAATCCAAATAAAACTATGAGTGAAAAAGAGATAAATTTAGATATTGCCAAAAAGATGCAAGCTTATATTTTAAAACACAAAGATGTAAGGGTAATGCTTACAAGAGAATATGATGATGATAAAAGTTTGAAAAGTAGAGCAGACCTTGCAAAAGAAAATGAAACTGATATATTTGTATCTATAAGGTTAAATGCTCAAGGCTCATCAGATCAGGCAGAAGGACTTGATACATATTATATTGCTCCAAAGGCTAAAGTATTGAAGTCATCTAATAAGTCTCAAAAAAAAGAAGACAAAGGTTCAGAGTCAGATAAAAATGATGAAAGTAGTTCTAAGTTGGAAAAAACAGATAAAAATAAATCAGAAGATGAGAGGTCAGATAAAGAGTCTGCTGAAAAGGAATCTTTAGATAAAAAAAGCTCAGATGAAGTATCTTCAGACAAAAAATCCTCAGACAAAGAAAGTTCAAATGAGGAATCTTCAGAGAAACAAACTGTTATAAAAAGAAAAAATTTATCAGAAGGTCTTGCAAAGTCTATTCAGTCTACAACTTTATCTTTTGTAGAGATGAAAGATAGAGGGGTGATACAAAATAGTTTTGATATTTTAAATTACACAGAGATGCCAGCAGTTATAGTTCAGTGTGGATTTATATCAAATAAAAAAGACGCTGAAAAGCTCTCAAATGAGGCTTTTAGACAGGAGTTAGCTGATGGCATAAGTGAAGGACTTCTTTGCTTTATAGATGAAAATAGAAATGAAATAATTAAAGATAGGGTAAATTATAGATAATTTTGGAAGGAGATAATTCGTGGATCTTTACAACACTTCAAGGGACTATAGAGAACGATTGGGTAAAGAAAAGTGTAAGACAAATGGTATATACTACACTCCAGAGCCAATTGTAAAACTAATGGTAAAAGAAGTTTTACAAGAAAAAGAAGAGTATAAAAATTTAAAGATATTGGATATAGCTTCTGGTTGTGGTGTTTTTTATAGTGAGATTTTAAACTATTTAATTGATGATAAAAGTGATATTGAAGAGATGCTTGATATCAAATCTTTTATATCAAAGAATCTATATTCAATAGAAAAAGATAAGGGATCTGTTGAAGTGTTGAAGAATTATCTTCAAAAAAGATTCGGCTTGGAAAAAGATTATAAGAATAATATAATTACTGATGATGCCCTATTTCCAAAGAATAAGAAAATAAAAGAGGGGATGTTTGATATTATTATCGGCAACCCCCCATATGTTGGGCATAAAAGTATAGATGTTGATTATTCTAAAAAGCTGAGAAAATATTATCCGGAAGTCTATGTCAATAAGTCAGATATATACTATTGTTTTTTTAAGATTGCAATTGATTACTTAAAAGAAGGTGGTGTGGCATCTTTAATTGTCCCGAGATATTTTCTGGAGTCACAATCAGCCCTACTAGTAAGAAAATTCATAGAAAAGAATGTTGAAATAATTAGCATTGTTGACTTTAGAAATAGTAATGTTTTTTTGAATGGAATAGGAGTATCTCCTTGTATCATTACTTTTAAGAAAAATATTTCGAGATTACTAGAAAAAGATAATAAAGAAAAGGAAGTAGTGGACAATAAAAAGGAAGTTTTACTATTGAATTTACCGAATATTCGTATTATAAAAAATAAAAAAGATTTAGACTTGCTTTTATCGGGTAAACTAATAAGAGCTAATGGATATATGGATATTGATGATACTTCTTGGTCGCTTCTCACTAATAGTGAAAAGGGGATAATGGATGCAATTAGAAAAAAGCAAAGTTATAGACTGGCTGATATTGTCGACAACTATCAAGGAGTAATAACTGGTTGTGATAGAGCCTTTATAGTGGAAAAAGACTCAGAGCTTTTAGAGGGGATGGATAAAGAAACGATAAAAAGATGGATTAAATCCAAGGATATCAACCCATACTTTATTAATGATTCAGATAAAGTAATTGTATATACTGATGATATGAAGTATTCGGATATACCAAACATTTACAAAGCACAGCTTAAAAAATATGAAGAAAGATTAAAATCTAGAAGAGAAGTATTAAGAGGGATTAGAGCCTGGTATAAACTTCAATGGGGCAGAGAATCTATGATATTTGAGCAAGAAAAAATAATATATCCATTTAAATCTAAAACAAATAGATTTGCTTTGGACTTAGATAAATCTTTTTTTAGTGCAGATGTATATTTTTTTACCATAAAAGATGAGTTTAAAGAAAAAATTTCTTATAT
>PPYF01000465.1_pt1 | contig 12336 bp, 10 predicted proteins | sample 1559871 | NCBI WGS metagenome assembly PPYF01 (sample SAMN08240021, study PRJNA423297) | Human gut metagenome, whole genome shotgun sequencing project. | reverse complement strand
ACAAGCCAAAATTCCATTGCCGCAGGCAATCTGGAATGAATTTTGGCTACGTTACTGTGAACGGAGTGAACAGTAACGTCTGAGAAATATAAGGCCTGTCACTGTTGTGTAAACGGTTGACAGATGGAATTTCCAATGATAATATAAATTCATTCGACATAAAAAATATTCAGTTGTATTTTTTATATATAGATGTGTGAAAAAACAGTATAAAATACGACAACAGGAGGGAAAAAGATGGAGAACGAAACAGTTTCCAAAAATTTTATTGAGAATATCATTGATAAAGATTTAGCAGAGGGTGTTTATGACACCGTGCATACGCGTTTCCCACCGGAACCGAATGGATATCTTCATATCGGTCATGCGAAATCTATTCTTTTAAACTATGGTCTTGCACAGGAATATAACGGCAAGTTCAACATGCGTTTTGATGATACAAACCCGACCAAAGAAAAGAGTGAGTTTGTAGAATCCATCAAGGCAGATATCAAATGGCTTGGTGCAGACTGGGAAGACAGACTGTTTTTTGCATCTGACTATTTCGGACAGATGTATGAAGCTGCTGTAAAGCTGATCCAGAAAGGCAAAGCCTATGTATGTGACCTGACAGCAGATCAGATCCGTGAATATCGTGGAACTCTTACAGAGCCGGGTAAAGAAAGTCCATACAGAAACAGAAGCGTAGAAGAGAACCTGCAGCTTTTTGAAGAGATGAAAGAAGGCAAATATGCAGACGGAGAGAAAGTGCTTCGTGCCAAGATCGATATGGCATCTCCGAACATGAATATGCGCGACCCGGTTATCTATCGTGTTGCTCATATGACTCACCACAGAACAGGTGATACATGGTGCATCTATCCAATGTATGATTTCGCCCATCCCATCGAGGATGCGATTGAGGGAATCACACATTCCATCTGTACGCTGGAGTTTGAGGATCACAGACCACTGTATGACTGGGTTGTAAAAGAATTGGAATACCCACAGCCACCGAAGCAGATTGAGTTTGCAAAACTGTATCTGACAAATGTAGTTACAGGTAAACGTTATATCAAGAAACTGGTAGAGGAAGGCATCGTAGACGGATGGGATGATCCGCGTCTGGTTTCCATCGCAGCACTGCGCCGCCGTGGATTTACACCGGAATCCATCAAAATGTTTGTAGAACTCTGCGGTGTATCCAAAGCAAACAGCTCTGTTGACTATGCAATGCTTGAATATTGCATCCGTGAGGATCTGAAACTGAAACGTCCACGTCTGATGGCTGTTCTTGATCCGATCAAGCTTGTGATCGATAATTATCCGGAAGGCGAAGTAGAATATCTGGAAGCTCCGAATAATATGGAGAATGAAAAACTGGGAACCCGTAAAATACCGTTTGGCAGAGAACTCTATATTGAGAGAGAAGACTTCATGGTAGATCCGCCTAAGAAATATAAGAGAATGTTCCCGGGCACAGAGGTTCGTCTTATGAACGCATATTTTGTAACCTGTACAGGATATGAAGCTGATGAAGATGGAACTGTACGTGTTGTACACTGTACTTATGATCCAGCAACAAAGGGTGGCAATGCGCCGGATGGCAGAAAAGTAAAAGGAACCATTCACTGGGTAGAAGCAAGTCAGGCAGGAAAAGCAGAAGTACGTCTCTATGAGAATATCGTAGACGAGGAGAAGGGTGTATACAACAAAGAAGATGGTTCTCTGAATGTAAATCCGAACTCTCTGACAAAAGTTACTGCATATGTAGAACCAGCACTTATGGAAGCAAAAGGCTATGACAGCTTCCAGTTCGTAAGAACAGGATTTTTCTGTGCAGATATCCATGATTCTAAAGAGGGTGCACCGGTATTCAACCGTATCGTGTCTCTGAAGAGCTCATTTAAACTTCCGAGAGCATAATGAGACTGAAATAGTAATATAATAATATAATCAGAATAAAAAGGGAATGTTGCTTCTACGATTGTATAATCGTGAAGTAACATTCCTTTTTGGTTACATTACTGTGAACGGTAACGTTTATTCTTCAGATTCAGATGCAGCGTCCATAGTCTCTTCAAAATTCTCGGGTTCATCGGCATCTTCTTCCTCTTCTGCATCTTTAATCTCAACTTCAGCAGCTTTATCGGAAGACTTCTCAGAATCGTCTGTATCAGCAGCTTCTTCAGCTTCTTCGCTTTCGGTGTCATCTGTTGCAGACTGTTCGCCTGTATGTTCCCAGGACTGGAAATCTTCGGCAGGTTCCTGATCTTCCTTAGCAGTTTCCTTTTCATCAGTCAGATCGAAATCATCAAAGTCATCTTCAAAATCAAAATCCTCTTTACAGGATCCTTTTTTGGCAATAAGGGCAGCTACAGCACCGGCAGCAGCTGCTGTAAGGGCACCTATTGCAACATATCCCCAGTATTTATTAATTTTAGCCATGATAATCATAAACTCCTTTCTGATAATCTCCTATTTTTGACAGCGAGTCAGGATAAAAATATCTTTTACTCCTGACACCATTTTATTCAGCTATAGGTTATTGTTATTTTAATACTTTTCAGATAAAAAGAAAAGCGAAATTTTATGGAAAGAGTTAATGAAAGCAGTTGCATACCAAAAAGATACAAGGTATACTATGACAGGAAAGAAGAGGTTATTATGAGAAAAATTATTTTGGCATCTGCTTCACCCAGACGAAAAGAACTGTTGGAACGGGCTGGCGTGGATTTTGAAGTGCTGCCTGCATCAGGTGATGAGAATCGCATCTCAGACAATCCGGGAGAGGCAGTAAAACAGCTGGCTTCGGATAAAGCAGCTTCTGTTATCCGCACTATGAAAGATAGTGCCGACGGAACAATTGTGATCGGATCTGACACAGTGGTAGTGTTTGAGAATGTGATCCTTGGCAAACCTCATGATACAGAGGATGCAGTGAATACATTAAAGAAACTTCAGGCAAATACTCATCAGGTATATACCGGCGTTTCTGTATGGGAAAAGAAAGAAAAAGTCTGGACAGAACGTACTTTTTATGAAAGTACAGATGTGACGTTTTATCCGGTTTCAGATGAGGAGATCAGAGAGTATGTTGCTACAGGAGAGCCTATGGATAAGGCTGGAAGCTATGGCATCCAGGGACTTTTCGGAATTTATGTAAAGGGGATCAACGGAGATTACAATAATGTGGTAGGACTCCCGGTTGCCAGATTATTTTATGAAATGAAGAAATCAGGAATTAACTTAAGAGGATGACAAAAGATGATTAAAGCATGTATATTTGATTTGGATGGAACACTGGCTGATACGCTGGATTCCATGGCTTATGTGACTAATATTATTATGGAAAAATTCGGGTTGAAAACACTTCCGGTGGATAATTTCAGATATTACAGCGGAGAAGGGGCAAATATGCTGATCCGCCGCGCACTTAAGGATGCGGGGGATCCGGAACTTGCGCATTATGATGAGGGACAGAAGCTTTACCGGGAAATGTTTGAAGCAGATCCGATGTATAAAGTAGTTCCCTATAAGGGAATGCCGGAAACCTTAAAGAAATTGAAGGAACATGGAATGAAGCTGGCAGTTTGTTCAAATAAACCTCATCCTGCAGCTGTGAAAGTAATTGCGCAGCTTTTTGACGGGGAATTTGATATGGTAGTTGGTCAGAGCGAAGCAATCCGCAGGAAACCGGCACCTGATGGTCCGCTTATGGTTGCGGAGAAATTTGGTGTAAAACCGGAAGAATGTATGTATGTGGGAGATACAAGTACAGATATGAAGACCGGTAAAGCAGCAGGAATGTATACAGTAGGTGCGCTATGGGGCTTTCGTGACCGAAAAGAACTGAATGAGAATGGAGCAGATCTTGTCGCTGAGAAACCGACAGATCTGGTAAAAATTTGCGAGGAACATGGAAATGATTAAGCTGGTTGCAAGTGATCTGGATGGGACGCTACTTTTACATAAGGCACAGTCTCTGCCTGAAGAAATTTTTTCGCTGATCAGGCAGTTAGAGGAACTGGGGATTATGTTTGTGGCAGCCAGTGGAAGACAATATCCGAATATGACAAAGCTGTTTGCGCCTGTTGCTTCAGAGATTTCCTATATTTCGGAGAATGGTGCACTGGCAGTGGATCATGGAGAGGTACTGTATCAGGATTCTTTTGACAGAAAGCTGGCAGGGGAGATTATTTCTGCAATCCTGGAAAAGAAGGATGCCGAGTTTACCTGTTCTGCAAAGGATTACCACTATCTGATGCCGAAGACAAAGAGATTTCATGACCATATGTTATATGAAGTAAAAAATGAATGCAGATTTGTAAACAGCATGGAAGAGATGACGGATCCTATCATGAAGCTGGCTGTGTTTGAACCGGCCGGCCTTACAGAAGAATCTGTGAAATACTGGATGGACAGATTTGGAAAAGAATGTGTTGTTGTCACTTCGGGAAATGAGTGGATTGATTTTATTCCTTTTGGAACAAACAAGGCAAAAGGGATCAGAGAATATCAGAAAAGATATCATATTTCGCCGGAAGAATGTATTGCGTTCGGAGACGAATATAATGATATAGAGATGCTTAAAGCGGTAAAATATGGCTTTGCCATGGAGCATTCCAAGGAGGGGGTACGGTCAGCTGCGTCCTATATGACAAAACAGGTTGAACCGGTCCTTGAGAAGCTGATCCGGGCAAAGGGAAAGATTGAGGAGGTTATTTGAAATGTTTACAGAAGAATGTATTAATACGTTTCTTGAAAATCAGGAGCAGCTTTTTCCACAGCCGGTAGCAGAATCATATGAAGCTGCGGAAGCATTCCTTGAGGATTGCATGGCGCAGGTTGTGGATTCTATTGAAGAAGTGAGAGAATATCTGGAAGAAGCAGGCGCTGATGTGGAAGGAATGTCAGATGAAGAACTGGAAGATGCAAGTGAAGTATTTGCTCTGCCGGATGGAAAATATCTGATAGTAGAAGGATAAAAACTGTTCGGTCAAATTATGGATATCACGTGATATATCGGAGAAATAACTGTAAAACACAGTTCGGTCCCTGAATATTGGAGAAAATTGAACTCTGATACTCAGGGGCTGAAGTTGTTTTAAGGGAGAAAATACAGATTACATTTCCGGAAAATGCGATGCTATAATGCTTTTATAAAGAGAAAAACGGTGCTGTGGTCTGTGATGGGAATGAAAAGGGCAGACAGACACAGAAGCATCACAGAACTGTAATTATTCAGTACCTTCAGAGTGGCTGCTGAATAATTACAAATTTTATTATAAATGAAAAGGAGGACTACAGATGGAGAGAAAGAGATTTCTTGCAGTTGTAATGACTGTGATGATGGTTATTTCAATGATTCCATCCATGGTTTTTGCGGCAGCTCCGTCAGGAGAATTGGGCGGTAAGCTTAAGATTAAGGGACTGGCAGCTGTAGGCGTAGTAGTGAGTGCAGATTATGCAAAGGTTACACCGGAAGGGGTTACAGATGAAGATTTCACTTTTTCCTGGTCAAGACAGACAGGGGAGAAGGAGTTAACACAGGTAGGTACTGAGAAGACCTATACGATCACTCAGGATGATCTGGGATGCAGACTGGTGCTTGATCTGACCCCTGTAGATGGAAGCGGACTGACAGGTATTCTTACTGCAAAGACGTTAGAGGTAGCTGCAACTGAAGAAGAGGCGAAAGCAGTGGAACAGGAAGCAGAGGATACACAGCAGACAGAAACGGCAGATGGAACAGAGAATGCACAGCTGGAAGAAACGGCAGATGGAACAGAGGAGGCACAGCTGGAAGAAACAGCAGATAATGCAGAAGGCAGTCAGGATTCTGAAAATCAGGATGTAGATAGAACAGAAGATGTACAGCAGAATGCAGGGAATGAACAGGAAGATGACTCTCAGAACACAAAAGGTCAGCCGGAGGAAACAACAGAAGGTACTGATGATTCCCAGATGAAAATTTATACAGAAGATCAGCTGCAGGTGGATGAGAACGGAAATGTGCAGACAGATGGATCAGAGAAAGATCAAAAGACTTACGAAGCGACTGCCACTGTAGAGGACAGCGAAGATCAGATTTGTGATTTTGGAACAGTAAAGAGTGATCTTGAGGATGTGGAAGCACAGTATGTGCAGATTACGAACACCGGAAATGAGAACTTGAATTTTCAGGAGATCAGTCCGGAACATTTTATGGTTCAGGATATTACAGAACCGCTGAGTGCAGGTGAATCTGTAAGCGTATGGATACAGCCGAGGGAAGGGCTGGAACCGGGTGAATATGATGATATGATCACATACCGGACGGAAGAAGGTATTGAGGTTTCTTTTGAAGCGAAGATTGCAGTTGAAGGTGAGGATGATTCATCAGATGACGAAGATCTGAAGCCTTCGGATGAGCCTTCTGCAGAACCGACAGAGACGCCGGATGACAGCGAGGCTCCATCGGCAGGTGACAATGCAGATGCATCTCTTGAGGCACAGTCTCTTGATGTAAATACAGGAAGTCTTAATTTCAGCGATATCGAAGAAAATTATACACAGGCCAATGAGACACTGTCCGTAACCGTAACAAATACAGGGGATGGAACTGTCACTTTAAAGATACCGAAATCAGATTATTTTGAGGTGATGAACGAAGATGGAAGTGAAGCTGTATCAGGAATACAGATTGCAAAAGGTGATTCTCTTATGTTCATGGTACAGCCAAAAACCGGTCTGACGAAGGGTGATTACAGTGATACCCTGATATTTGAAAGTGAAGAGGATCCGGAAGTAGCAGTGCAGGTAACTGCGGAAGTATCTGTAAAAGAGGCAGAACAGGAACAGATCACAGCAGTTCAGGCAGATCCGGAATCTTTCAGTTATGATGATCTGAAGGAAGGTTATGATACTCCTGAAGCGACGACCATTACACTTACCAATACAGGAAATACAACTGTTTCGCTGATGCAGCCATATGCAGAGTATTTTGATATTGGGGAACTTTCGGCATCAGTGCTGGAGCCGGGAGATTCTGCTGCATTTACAGCAGTACCGGTGACCGGTCTGAAAGTCGGCAATTATCTGGACAGTATTCAGATAGCCCAGACCAGTTCGGAAGGACAGGAAGATGTATTGACAACAATCAAAGCTTCTGCGACTGTTTCGGAATTGAAAAAGATTTATAAATTATCCGTAACACCGGAAGAACTGAATTTTGGAAAAGCAAAAGAAGGATATAGTGAGGCACCGGAAGCGCAGAAAGTTACAGTGACGAATGAGGGGAATACAAATGTAACTTTAAATGCACCGTCAGGTAAAAACTTTAAAATCGGGAAACTTTCAGCCACAGAGCTTGCACCGGGGGAGAGCTGTACATTTAAAATCCGCCCGAAGGAGGGGTTAAAGGCCGGCTCCTATACAGAGTCAGTTGTGATTGATAATGAACAGCAGATCAGTGCAGAAGTGAAAGTTCAGTTTACGGTTAAAGCTACCCGCAAGGCGAAAATTGCAGATCCGGCAGATAATAAGATTACAGGAATCAGTTCAGATGGATACACAACACAGTCAAAGATTACATTTACAGCAGTCGGAGCGGGTATGGACAATGAAAGTCCGGGAAAGGGAGATGTCCGCTATGTACCGTATAACTGGAAAGTGATCAATACAAATAGCTGGAGCAGTGCACCTTATACTGCTGCATTTGGAATTACGAAGGCCGGAACCTACACATTGACAGTTACATTTGACCGTCAGAAGTATAATGGAAGTGAATGGAAGAATACAGGGGAGCAGGATACTAAACAGGTGAATTTCAGTATTACGCAGGCGCAGACTGTAACTGCAACTCCGACTCCACAGCCGAATGGAGCAACTGCGAAAACAGCGGTAAAGACAGGAGATACGACTAATATCACACCGTTTGTGATTATTCTGGCGATTGCAGCAGGATGTATTGTGGGAGTTGTGGTATACAAAAGACGAAAGAAATAAGAGTTATCTGAAGAAAAAATACAGGGGAATATGTAAAATATAAAATTATTAGCACTCATTTTTGGTGAGTGCTAATTTTTTCTTGACTTTTGGAATAAATGGTATTACTATATCTTTCAGAGAAGCAACTTACAGGAGTCAAAAGCTATTTCAAAGGATAAACAGGAGAGGATAGTCTTGGCTTCGGAGGCAGAGCAGATAAGAATGCAGTATATTGACAGATAAAGTTGCGGCAAATGATTAAAAACAAAAAGGAGTGTGGACAGCATGGCTGTAAAACATGGAAATTTATCAATCAACAGTGAAAATATTTTCCCAATCATCAAGAAATGGTTATATTCCGATCATGATATTTTTGTAAGAGAGCTGGTCTCCAACGGATGCGATGCGATTACTAAACTGAAAAAACTGGAAGTAATGGGAGAATATACTTTTCCGGAAGGATACAAACCGGAGATTCAGGTAATTGTTAATCCTGATGAGAAAACTCTGAAATTCATCGATAATGGTATTGGCATGACTGCTGATGAAGTAGAGAAATACATTACTCAGATTGCTTTTTCGGGTGCAACTCAGTTTCTTGAGAAATATAAAGACAAAACTACAGATGATCAGATGATCGGTCATTTTGGACTTGGATTTTATTCTGCATTTATGGTAGCGGATGAAGTGCATATTGATACACTTTCCTATACAGAAGGTGCACAGCCTGTACACTGGTCCTGTGATGGCGGAACAGAATATGATATCCAGGAAGGTAACAAGAATACGATTGGTACAGAAATCACCCTGTTCCTGAATGAAGACTGCCTGGAATTTGCAAATGAGTACCGTATGCGTGAGATCCTTGAGAAATACTGTTCTTTCATGCCGGTTCATATTTACCTTTCCAAAGCAAATGCACCTCAGGAATATGAGACAATTGATGAATCTGAGTTAAGAGACGATGATGTAGTTGTTGAACATATTCATGAGGAAGCAAAGACAGAAGAAAAAGAAAATGATAAAGGTGAAAAGGAAGTTGTTGAAGTTTCTCCTGCAAAGGATAAAGTAAAGATCAATAAACGTCCGGTTTCCATCAGTGATATCAATCCTCTCTGGATGAAGCATCCGAATGAATGTACAGATGATGAATACAAGGAATTCTACCGCAAGGTATTTATGGATTATAAGGAACCGTTATTCTGGATACATCTGAATATGGATTATCCGTTTAATTTAAAAGGTATCCTGTACTTCCCGAAGATCAATACAGAGTATGATTCCATTGAAGGAACGATCAAACTTTATAACAATCAGGTATTTATCGCAGATAATATCAAGGAAGTAATTCCTGAATTCCTGCTTCTTCTGAAAGGTGTGATCGATTGTCCGGATCTTCCATTGAACGTGTCACGAAGCGCATTGCAGAATGACGGATTTGTACAGAAGATTTCTGAATACATTTCCAAAAAAGTGGCAGATAAGCTTACCGGAATGTGCAAGACTGACAGAGAATCTTATGAGAAATACTGGGATGATATTAGCCCGTTTATTAAATATGGCTGTATTAAAGATACTAAGTTTGCAGAGAAAATGGGAGATTATGTACTCTTTAAGAATCTTGATGGCAAATATCTCACATTAAAGGACTGCATTGAAGAGAATAAAAAAGAAACAGAAGAAACTGAGGCTCAGACAGAAGAAAAGAAAGAAGATGCAGCAGAGTCTGAAAACAAAGACAATGCGGAAGCGAAAGAACCTGAGAAGACAGTAATTTTCTATGTAACTGATGAAGTTCAGCAGAGTCAGTATATCAATATGTTTAAGGAAGCAGGAAAAGATGCCGTTATCCTGAAGCATAATATTGACAGTGCATTTATTTCCAGTCTTGAGCAGAAACATCAGGAAGTACAGTTTAAGCGTATTGATGCGGATCTGACCGAAGAAATGAAGGGTGAGGGTACTGCCGATGAAGAAACTGTCAAAGCACTGACAGAACTTTTCCGCAAGAGCCTTAATAAAGATAAACTGGAAGTACATGTTGAGAATCTGAAAAATGAAAATGTATCAGCAATGATGACTCTTTCCGAAGAGAGCCGCCGTATGCAGGATATGATGAAGATGTATAATATGTATGGAATGGATCCGAATATGTTTGGCGGACAGGAAACACTGGTTCTGAATGCGAATCATCCATTGGTTAAATATCTGGCAGAGAATCAGGAATCTGACAAGGCTCCACTTATCTGTGAACAGTTGTATGACCTTGCGATGATGAGCCATAAACAGCTTTCACCGGACGAAATGACCAGATTTGTTCAGAGAAGCAATGAAATTTTGCTGATGATTGCAAAATAAGATAGAAAGCAGGCAATTTGCCGGCAGATCAATGAGAGGACAGATACGCCTGTCAGAATAGCAGAATATCAAATAAGGAGCAGAGAATAATTTTTGCTCCTTATTTTTGTGGAAAACAATTACATTGGTATTGACAAATGTCTTATGAATTCCTATTATTAAGTTGCCGATATTTTAATGAATATGCCGAATCCGCAGAAAATATAACGGGTTACAGAGAATAGTGACTGCAATGGTGCTTCCGGGCAGCCAATATCGTGACTTTCATTTACTTATAGAGAAATGTGTGTAAATAAATGAGATATCCAGATCTGTAAAAACGCAGATTATGGAAATTACAGGAGGAACGATGTATGAGTGCAGTTTATGGAGTTATTAGAAAATTGGGTGCAACATCAAAGTATAAAGGATACTATTATGTTGTGGATGCAGTAGAAATGGCGCAGAAAATTTGTGAGCGTCCGGTAAAAGTCACCAAAGATATTTATCCGGTCATTGCAAGAAAATATAAATCAACGCCGTCTAATGTAGAACACAACATAAGAACATTGGTAAACTTATGCTGGATGAATCATAAGGATACACTGGAAGAAATGGCAGGGTGTACAATGGCAGATAAACCGACGAACAGTGAGTTTATAGATATTCTGGTCTATTATCTGCGTTATTCAGATAAAGACTGATAACAGAATCTGCTCATAATTTCTCACAGGGAATGTGATGACTGGAGAGAAAAACAGCCATGGAATCATCCCAGAGATGTTCCAGACGTTTATCCGGACTGAATGAAGTATAAGAAACACCTGTTGTACATAAAAGGGACTGGTTCTTGTACCGGATATTCAGATAAAAGCTTTGCACAGGAATATCTGCAATATGCTGTTCATTTTTTAACAACGACTGTGTCTGATTATGGGAAAGTTCAAATACAATCCTGAAATTCAAAGGTGTGCGTCTGCCGCGTATGATAGAAAAACAATAAGGTTTTACATCATGCCAGAGGGAATATTCTGTGGAATTCTCCTCAAAAGCAGCCTTTGTGTCAGTATCAAAGAAATCGTAATGAAGTTTTCCGTTTATGGTAAAAGTGTTGAAGGTTGTCACAGATGCCTCGACAAGAGAAAAACGGTCAAATACCTCACCGATCAGGAGTTTATTCATAAAATCTTTTACATCAGTAATTTTTAAAGCAAGCATACAACACCTCTCTGATAACATGATTTACAGCTGTTCAGAATTAAAAAAGACTTCTGGATTGCTGCATATTTCTGAACATATTTTGTGGATCAGGCAGCGCTTCCTGCACTTTGCGGGAAGCGTCTTTTTATTATAAAGCACTTTTGAAAAAAAGAACAGTGTTTTTATTAAAAAGTCTTTTCAAACGTAAAGCGGTGTGATAAGATATATCTGGTATTGAATACTACATATAATGGAAAAGAGGACGATATAATTGAGATATAAGATTATCATAGATAGTTGTGGAGAACTTTTGGACGAATGGAAGAAAGATGAATGTTTTGAATCCATTCCACTGACTCTGATGGTAGGAGCTGAACAGATCATAGATGATGAAACATTTAATCAGGCAGAGTTTATTGATAAAGTGGCAGCCTGCCCGGAATGTCCGAAATCAGCCTGCCCGTCACCTGAGAGATATATGAGAGCATATGACTGCGAGGCTGAACATATTTATGCAGTGACTTTGTCTTCTGAGCTGAGTGGTTCCTATAACAGTGCGTTGCTTGGCAGAGATCTTATTATGGAAGACCATCCGGATAAAAAAATACATGTGTTTAATTCACGTTCCGCATCCATCGGGGAAAGCCTGATCGGAATGAAGATACAGGAATGCGAAGAAGCAGGGATGAGTTTTGAAGAAGTTGTTTCAACTGTGGAACATTATATTGAAGGACAGCATACATTTTTTATACTTGAGAATCTTGATACTTTGAGAAAGAACGGTCGTCTGAGCAAAGTGAAAGCGTTAGTGGCCAGTGCATTGAAAATCAAACCGGTCATGGGTTCTAC
>PPYF01306429.1_pt1 | contig 12337 bp, 8 predicted proteins | sample 1559871 | NCBI WGS metagenome assembly PPYF01 (sample SAMN08240021, study PRJNA423297) | Human gut metagenome, whole genome shotgun sequencing project. | reverse complement strand
TATAAATTTTAAACTTCAAATTCAGCTGTCTGCTTTTTCTGCGTTTTTCTCCAGCTCTTCTCTCACGCTTGCCTGATAGCTCTGCACCTCTGCGTTGATGTAGCCCAGAAAATGAACCGAATCAATATCCTCATGCTGGAACAGGAACATCGTTTCCGCATCGATATACCCTTCCGGGAACGGTTCGCCAATGTAGTCATACGTGGTGTTTGTCTGCTCGTCATGAACGATTGTGCCGATAATGAGCAATTTCCGTGTGGCGCCCTGCAGAGCGACCACGCTTCCGATCGGAAGCAGATCCTTATACATAATACATATCCTCCCTTACTGGTGTTTACCGGAACGCAAATTCCAGCATCTCATCCACATATTTTTTGCTTTGCTTATAGAAAGACTTCACATTTTTGGCCGCTTCGATCACGAAATTCGCCGTCGAATCAGCGTTCATGAACTTGCTCCGGAGCCATTCATCCGGCTTGTACCATTTGAACTCATTCCCGATGACGTCTTCAAACGAGGTTTGGCCCCACAAAAAGGAATATCCGGTCTTGCCCGTCAGATCCGTATTGAGCTTTCCGAACGACTTGAGCATTTTCTCCGTGCCTTTCAGGAGCGACACCATATCCAGTCCCGTATAGGCCAGCTCGCCGAATTTCTCACCGGCTTTCTTGTTTCCGAGCATTTCGCCCAGCTCTCCGCCATTCTTCTTCAGCAGATCCTTCAGGTAATTTGTTTTCCCCACCTCGTCGTACTCATCACGCGCAACATGGACTATATCCGCGCTTGCGCTTGCAATATCGTTTCCTGCGCTGGTAATGATACAGAGTGCAACCGGAATTCCCGCAACGGTGCTGCACGCGGCAACTGCTCCGGCGATTTTGACAATACTCTTGCCGATCTTGACCGCGCCCTTGCCGTATTCCACGATATCATATACGGTCCCGTGATTCTGATAGCTTTTCTTTGCCGCGCTGACGACGTTCGAAACAGAGGTTTTGACCGCGCTGCCAAAGTCCGAGACATCGTCCTTGAGCTTGGAGAACCACCCCTTCTTTTTGCTGACCACCGCCTGCTTGACGCCGTCGCACAGGGTTTCGGAGGTCCGAAGGCCAAACGTCTTTCCCAGCTCGTCCGCGCATTTCTGCCTGTCGATCCCCCGCAGCGCGACAGCCGGCAGCGTTGTGGCCGCGAGGCCCGCGCCAATGGCGTCGGCAGCTTCGCCAAGCCCTCTTGCTCTGTGGCCGAGCTTCTGGTCCGTCTGCGTGAAGCGGTCGCTTGCGGCAAGCAGCATCTGCGTCATTGCCTCCAGCTGGGTCTGCTCTGTCGTGCATCTGCGGGAAAGCGCCTCCAGCGACTGTCTGATCTGCTGCGTCGCCGCGATCTGCATATCCAGTCCGTTCAGGACGCTGGAAACATTCACGGCGACCGCGCGCATTGCACCCGACTGCTGTCTCAGCCGTGCCTGCGCCTGCTGGACGACTGCGGATTCAATTTTGATCTGCACCGGCACAACCTCCTTACCATTCGCCGCCTCCGCCGGAACCCGTCCCGCCTGACGCGGACATGGACGCCTTTGTTCGTGCTTCTGCGGCTTCAAACTCATCTGCGGCCTTGCGGATCGTGTGCGCAAGACGCGACAGCTCATCCTGGATCTTTCGGATCTCGCGCAGCCGGCGCTCGGCTGCCTGATCGTATGTATCGGCGGCTTCTCCGGCCCACACGCCGGCAAGCTGCTGCCGGAGCGCCTGAATGCTCTGCGCGATCTGACTGCATTGCTGCTCGCTCTGTTCAAGCTGTCTTGCCTGCGCACGCGCATTTTCATAATCTATGCGGATCAGGCTCATTTCTGAAGCTCCTTTCCAAGGGTGTGTTTCAGGATGGTTCTATCTTACACTATGTAAAATAATTTGTCAATATGTTAATTAAAATACGTTGTAATATACAAAAACTGGCGCTGCAATTTGTTAAAAACAGCAAATTACTCCAACACAGCGCGGCCCTGCAGGCTTGCGCCGTCCCAGATCCCGCAGGACGCAAGCGTTCTGGACTCCGCAATGGGCGCTCCCTGGTCGTACAGGCGGATCGCAGTGCAGCTGCCGTAAACCTGCGGATACAGGGCGCGGAGCATTTCCAGAACACGCGCATTCACCTCCGCGACCGGCAGGAATGCCGGAAGCTCCACATCCAGCTGCTCGTCTCCGATGGTCAGGGTCACGATCACATTCTGACAGGCCTTCATTGCGGCGCGCCCTCCCGTACCAGCGCACGCAGCGTGCGCCGGATCTGCTCCGGCGTGCTCCTGCGGACGATCCAGTCCTCCGTCTCCTCCTCGCCGGGCTCCAGCCGGAGCAGCATATCGGAATCGTACACAAGACAAAGGCTTTCCAGCGTTCGCGTCTGCAAATGGACCGTGTTCACGCAGCAATAGCCGCACCGCCGTTCCAGACCGGCAAGCAGAAGCGCCGCCGCGTCCTCCGGCATTCCGGCTGCCAGCAGCTCTGCCCGGCCTGCGTCTGTGTCCTTCAGACAGTGCTGCAGCAGCTCGTTTGTAAGGCTCCAGTGCGTCTGCGCCTCAGGGGCTTCCTGCGCTTTGCAGCACTCCATCAGCCTTGCAAGCGCCAGCTCTTCTATTTCCCCGTCCGCAGCTCCGGTCAGGCTTGCCAGCTCGCCATCCTTTGTCAGCTGCGCCCAGCAGCTCCCCTGCCGGTACAATACGACGGACGGCTCCGCCTGTCCGCAGGTGACCGCATCGACGGTCAGATACAAGTCGCATTCCGCACAGATTTCAATGAGCCGCCGCAGATCGCCGCGCACGATCGCCGCGCCTTCAAATTGCCGCGTGATCGCGCCGCTCTGCTCCAGCTCCTCCAGGCAGACTTCATACGCCGCCCGGATCTGCTCGTGATCCATCATCATAAACGGGTCGCGCACGCCAAAAAGATGCTCCGCGCCCAATTCGGACGCCAGCACGACCAGCGCTCTGATCGAGAGCCTGCTCCGCTCCATTTTCTCTGCCTCCTCTATCTCCTCTATTTTTGTACTGCCTTCAGCTTGACCGCATGGCCATCCTGAACCAGATAGCCCATGCCGGCGCCTGCATCCTGTGACGCGGCGCTGTACGCCAGATCGGTCCGGGCAAACATATGCGCCTGCGCGCTTCCGCCAAGCAGAAGGGTCGTTTTTCCGGTCATTTCCATGGTGAAGCGCTCGCCCGAAGCGGACAGCTTTGTAATGTCCGCCGCGTTTCCGCTTACGATCACCGCGACGCGCAGCCCTTTGCCAAGGACCAGAATGCTGGCCAGCCGCCGCAGCGTCTGGTCGTTGATCGAATCGATGCAGCGCTTCAGATCGTCAATGCAGATCAGGATCCACGGCCAGTCCGTGCTCCCGGCGCTCGCGTCCTTTCTTTTCTGCATCTCCGGCATCAGCGCGGCGATCTCACCGTCAAACGCCGCCGCAGCCTGCGCCTGCGCGCCGTGAAATACAATGTGCTTCGCAGGCGCAAGCTTTTCTGCGGCCTGCGCAAAAATGGCCTGAACGGTACTGCTTCCGTCCTGCGCGCAGGAGATCAGCAGAAACTGCTCCTGCGCAAGCGCGGCGAAGCACGGCTGCACGGACTGCTCCGTAAGACCGCAGAGGATCTGCTCCGACGGATATTCCCGCCAGTCCACGACCTCCGGCAGCACCGGGATCGGCGGCGGGCAGGCGCCTGTCCATGCCCCGCGCATCAGCCCGGCAAGCCGCCGGATCTCATTGACGCGGTCGATCTCCCGTTTTCCCGCTGCGGGAAGCGCCGTCTGGAATTCCAGCGGCGGAGTGCTTCTGACCAGACCGCGTCCGGCCAGATTTTCCGGCTCCAGACCGTTCGTTTTGCCGACGATCTGCGCGTAATCGCCGCGGTCCGTCATCCGCAGGCAGACAGCCGCCTTGATGTGCTGGCTGATCCGGTACGGCAGCGCGTTCACCGCGCCAGCGCTGACCAGCAGATACATCCCGCAGGCCGCGCCGTCCCGCACGAGCGTCTGCAAAAAGCCGTCGATATCCGGGTACAGCTCCAGCGCAGGCGCAACGTGATCCAGCAGAAGCACGATCCATGGCAGCTGCTCGCCGGTGGCTTCCCGGTAAGCGTCTATGCTGACGAGGCCCTGTCCGGCAAGCAGCTTCTTCCGGCGATCCAGCGTGTCGATGAGCATGGTCGTCAGCTTGCTCTGCTTCTGCGCGTCGTCTCCGTCCACGATGCCGCCGACGTGCGGCAGCTCCCGGAACAGCCGGAGGCTCCCGCCGCCGAAGTCCATCAGATAGAGGTGCACCTGCTCCGGAGAATAGCAGAGGGAAAGGGACATGACCGCCGATTGCAGCAGCGTCGTTTTCCCGGTCGCAGGCGCGCCGTAGACTGCATAGCTTCCGGATTCCGAGAAGTTCAGCGACATCGGGCGCTGCGACTGCGCCGCAGGATCGTCCAGAAGGCCGATGACGGCCCGCAGGCCCTGCTGCTGCGTTTCCCAATGCGCGCCGTCGAATGCCGCGCAGACGACGTCGCGCAGACGCAGCTGCTCGGGCAGCTTTGCCGTCCAGAGCTGCCGCGCCTTTTCCACGCCGCGCTCCCGGCAATAGCGGTCCAGATAGTCCACGACCGCATTGATCTCCTTTCGTTCGGAGCGGTATCCCGTTGTTTTTTCCGGTTCGTAGCAATGGCGGTTCCCGTACAGGTCCACCACAGCCGTCTGTCCGCCCGTCTGCCCCGCAGCCTCGCGGAACGGCTGATAGGGTGCGCCGCTCCAATAGGACTGGATCTGCTCATAGACCTCGTCCTCGCCCACCTGCACGTAGGCGCGGCCCGGCGTTGTGATCTGCGCCGCGTCGGTATGGTGCAGCATCTCCCGGCTGTCTGCGGCGTTTGCCACCTTCAAACACCAGCGGAAGCGCGTATTCGCGTTCATTTTATCGTCTACAACACCGGCGGGCTTCTGCGTCAGAAGGATCATATGGACACCCAGCGTCCGGCCAACCGCGAACACGCGATTGACCGCCTGCATGAATTCCGGGAACCGGTTCTTGAATTCCGCGAACTCGTCGATCACGATAAACAGATATCCCAGCTGCTCATCCGCCTTGCCCTCGCGCAGCAGCCGTCTGTAATCGGAGATATTGCTGACCTTCCAGCGGTCGAGCAGCTCCTTGCGCCGCGTCAGCTCGTATTCGAGCGCGATGAGGTTCCGGCCGATGCTCGTATCCAGATCTGATATGCGTCCGGCAAGATGCGGCAGATTCTGGAACGGGAGCAGCAGGCCGGTGCCCTTAAAGTCGATCAGCACGAAGCTGACCACATCCGGTGGGAAGCGGACTGCCATCGACAGGATCCAGGACTGCACCATTTCGGACTTGCCGGAGCCGGTCGTGCCCGCGACAAGGCCGTGCGGCCCGTGCCGCTTTTCATGAATATCGAACAGGAACGGCGTGCCGTCGCCGCGAACGCCGATCGGGACCGCCATGCTGCGCTCCGGCTCTGCGTTCGCCCAGTTTTTATCCAGTGCCAGCTCCGAGGGCCGCGAAACGTGATAGCCCTGCAGGAACGACACCGAGCGCAGCAGCGCCGGAGCGCCCTTCGCCTCCATGCGGAGCGGCGCCATGCTGCGTGCGAACTGCTCGTACCGGGCCTGCGGCACCTGCTCCGGCTGGAACGGCTGCTTCCGGGACGCGTGCCTGCGCTCAAACAGCACGCCCACTGCTTCCCTGCAGTCCAGAATATCGTGGCATTCCTCCGGGAGCAGATCGATCCGGTCAAACAGGTACAGCACGCTGATGCCAAGCTCCCGGCGGTTTGCCGTCAGATATTTCATAAACGCGTGCTGCATGACCGTCTCCGGCGCTGCGCACACGAACAGGTACCACGGCTTTGCACGCGGCGCTGCGCCGAGCCCGGCGCTCTGCCCGGCAGCGGCCCGCGCCGAGAAGACCGGCTCGAGCCGTTCAAGCAGTGCGCGGATCGTTTCGGGCGTGTTTGCGATCAGGCGCGCCGTATGCCCCTCGTCCCAGCAATGCGGCAGCCAGCGGCAGAATTCCCACTGCACAGTCTCCTCCTGCTCGCAGAGCACGACGATCCGCAGATCGCAGTAGCTGTGATGGGCCGCGGCCTGCACGATCAGATTTTTCCCAAGCGCGACGCAGCGCGCGCGCTTTCCCACAACGCCGCAGGACAGATGCTCACCCAGCGGAACGCAGATCGGGCAGTCCGGAACCATGGCGAACCGCTCCGCGATCTGCGTCGGCTGCTCCGCGAGGACGTCGCTTTCCAGCCGCAGCATCTGCTTCGGCGCCTGAACTGAGAAGCTTGCCGGGAGCGTTCCGCTGCCAACGCGCAGGGAAAGAAAATCCTCGTCGCGGGAGAGCCGCCCCCACAGCTCCCGGTCGACCGCCGCCGCTCTTCGGATGCACACATCCGTCGACGGGGACATATGCGCAAGAACGGTCTGCTGTTCGCTGCGAAGCGCCTCCAGCTCACGGACCTGCTCCTGCAGATACGTGCTGTATGTATCCAGCCGCAGCTGCTGCTGGGAACGGTACTTTTTCTTTTCACCCCGGTAGCGGAGGATCGATACCACCACGCCGATGATGGTCGTGGGGACGCTGAAATACAGCATGGTCATCACATTGGTGACCAGAAGGCACACCGCGACCATCACGATCACGCTGAGCAGCGGCGCAAGCAGGAATTCAGCCAGCTGACATTCGGCTTTCCGCCGATCGTCGGCGGCGCCTGCAGCTCCAGCGTTTTGCAGGGCGTTTCCTCCAGCAGGCGCGGCGACGGCTTAAAGCAGAACGGATACGGATCGTCCGGCGACACCGCCGTCCGCTTTTCGGGCGCAGCGGCCGGCTTCACGCGCACAGCCTTGCTGCTCCACACGAAGAGCCGGTCCCCGCTGACGCGGAGCTGGCAGAAGCCGATCGAGAGCACATCCCCGTCGGCAAGCACGCCGCTTCCGGCAAGGCGCATATTCAAATAGGTGCCGTTCCGGCTTTTGAGATCCTGAAAGCGCCACCGGCCATCCTGATAGAACAGCGCAGTATGCTTTCCGGAGATCTGCTGATCCGCGATCTGGATATCGCAGTCCGCGTTCCGGCCGATCGTGAGCCGTTCCGTCCCGGTCAGCGGCACCGGAACGGCGGCCTTTGTGCGGCACGGGTACGCCGTAAGCGCGAGATGCGCGTCCGGATCCAGAACGAGCGATTTTTCATACGGGAGCTTCTCCTGCCGGAACCCGGCGCCGGACACGGACCAGCTATCCGCGTCCGTTTTGACCGTGATCGTCTTTTTTCCAAGGCAGGCAGCGGCAAGCTGGATGGTGCAGCCCGCAGCTTTTCCGATCATGCACGTTTCGCCTGATTGGAGCTTCGCCTCAAGCAGCCGCTCCCGGTCATAGATGCGTATGATGATCTCCATATCTGCGTCTCCCATCAACCGTTATTGCCTGAATTGATTCAGGTCAGTAAAGGAAAAAATACGCGCCAGCTCGTCCGTATAGATCCCCATCACAGGCAGAAGCTTTGCGGTCTGCGCGTTTTGCAGGAACAGGAACAGCAGAGACAGGAAATTCGTCCAGCTCAGCTCCCGCGACTGATTTTCAATCGAGGAGATCGTCTGCCGCGTAACGCCGATGCAGTCCGCCAGCTGCGTCTGCGACAGGCCGAGCCGTGCGCGCAGCGCCGGAAGATTTTCCGCCATCGCCTGTGTATATTTTTTTCGATCCAGACTCAGAATTCCCAGTGGCTCCATGTAATTGCCTCATTCCCAAAATATCTCTAAATTTATCATACCAAATGGCAGCCAGATTGTCAATTTTCACATCATAAAATCCCGTGTCAGTGCCTCCCGGAGAAGCAGCCGTTCAACAGAACGAGGCTGCCGCAGATTTTTTCATCTGCGGCAGCCTCGTTGTTTTTACGCAATATCGTACTGACTTTTATAGATTTCGTAATAGAAGCCCTTTTTCTCCAGCAGGTCGCGGTGCTTGCCCTGCTCGACGATGCGGCCGTCGCGCAGGACCAGAATGAGGTCGGCGTCGACGATCGTGGACAGGCGGTGGGCGATGATGAAGCACGTCCTGCCGCGCATAAGGCGGTCCATGGCCTTCTGGATGAGAAGCTCCGTGCGCGTGTCGACGTTGGACGTCGCTTCGTCGAGGATCAGCAGCTCCCGCTGCGCAAGCAGCGCGCGCGCGATGGTCAGCAGCTGCTTCTGGCCGGAGGAGATGGACGAGGTATCGCTGCCAATGACCGTATCGTAGCCCTGTGGAAGCGTGCGGATAAAGTGGTCACAGTACGCCTCGTCGCAGGCGCGGATGATCTCCTCGCGCGTCGCGTCCGGCTTGCCGAAGGCCACGTTTTCGGCAATCGTGCCGCCGAAGAGCCACGTGTCCTGCAGGACCATGCCGAAGCGGTCGCGCGTGGAGGCGCGGGAATAGTCCGCGATGTCGCGCCCGCTCAGCAGAATACTGCCGGAATCGACGTCATAGAAGCGCATGAGCAGATTTACAATTGTTGTCTTGCCCGCGCCGGTCGGGCCGACGATGGCAACGTGCTGGCCCTTTTCCACGTGCAGGTTCAGATCCTGAATGAGCTCGGTGTCCGGCTCGTAGGAGAAGTCCACATGGCGGAACTCTACGCTGCCGTCTCCGCCTGCGGGAAGCTCCTGTTCGATCGGCGCTTCCTCCGGCAGCTCCAGCAGATCGACGACGCGCCGGGCGGCCGCCTTGGCCTGCTGCAGGGTGCTCAGGCCGTTGGAGATCTGCTCAAGCGGCTCGGAAAACTGCCGCGCGAACAGCACCAGCGTCACGATCACGCCCACCGGAACGCCCTGCCGCACGATGAGCCAGCCGCCCAGCAGGTTGATGGCGATATACGCCAGCGAATTGGACGCGGCAATGACCGGCTGGACAATGGCGGAGAGATAGGTTGCCTTCGCCTCGGAGACGCGGCGCGCGTCGTTGATCTGCGCGTGGCGCTCAGCGCAGTGCTCCTCGAGGTTATAGGCCTTTGTCGTCGCGTAGTTCGTGTAGGCTTCCTCCACAACGGAATACAGCTCGCCGGACTGCTTGAACATCTGATGGAAATACGTTTCCGAGCGGCCCGCGATCTTGGCCGACAGCCAGATGGAGACCGGCATGAACGCGATCACGGCCAGCGAAAGCTGCCAGTTCTGCAAAAACATCACGACCGCGATGGCCAGTATCTGCAAAAAGCCGCCTGTAATGGTGTCGAGGACGGTATGCAGGGAGCCGCCGATCCGGGACACGTCCTCCGTCATGCGCGAGAGAATATCGCCGACGGGCGTGTGATCGACAAAGCTGACGGGCAGGCGCTGGATTTTGTCGGAGATCTGGATGCGCAGATTGCAGGTAAAATACCGGCTGACGGCGCGGTTGAGCAGCTGCATTTTGCCGTAGCTGATGGCGGCGCGCAGGAGATACACACCGGCCAGCGCCAGAAGCCCCGGCGCGAGCTGCGCCAGCACGGACGCGCCCGTCTCCGGCGCGTCAAAATAGTCAATTAAGATCTGCACCAGCGCGCCCATCTGCGTTGGGATGATCAGCGCGCACACAACGAGCGCCAGACTCATGACGACGCCGAGCGCAAGCTGCCAGCGGATGGCCTTCGCGCCCTTCAGCAGCTGGATGAGCGCGTCGGCGGAAACGTGGGTTCTCTGTTCCTGCTTCACTTCGCGTCACCTCCGGTCTGTGAGGCATAGATCTCCTGATAGATCTTGCAGCGGGACAAAAGCTCCGCATGAACGCCGTGGTCGACCAGCCGCCCGCGATCCATGACGAAGATATGATCCGCGTTCATGGCCGAGGTGATGCGCTGGGTGATGACGATCTGGGTCTTGCCCTGAATTTTCTCGTTGAGGCTCCGCCGCAGATTCGCCTCCGTCAAAAAGTCGAGTGCGGAGAAGCTGTCGTCAAAGACATAGATCGGCGCGTCCTTTAAAATGGCGCGCGCGATGCACAGGCGCTGCTTCTGGCCGCCGGAGAGGTTCTTGCCGGACTGCTGGAGCGGATGCTCCAGATGCTCGGGCAGGGAATTGAGGAAGGGCGTGAGCTGCGCGATATCGGCGGCTTCGAGAATGTCCGCTTCCTCCGCACCGGGACGGCCCATCTCGATGTTGTGCCGGATGGTGCCGGAATACACGGCGGTCTTTTGCAGGACACAGCTGATATTCTTCCGGATCACGCCCCGGTCGATCTGCGAAGCGCTGACGCCGTCGAAGAGGATCTGTCGGAAGGACAGCAGCAGCTGCACGAGCGTACTTTTGCCGCTGCCCGTGCCGCCGATGACGGCGATCTTCTGCCCCGGCAGAATGTGCATACTGACATTCTGCACGGCGGCCTCCGACGCGCCCTCATAGCGGAAGGTCACATGGTCGAGGGCGATTTCGCCCCTGAACGTGTGCTCCGCGCCTTTGGCTGTCTCCTGCATCCCTGCAGCGTGGAAAATTTCGCCGATGCGGTCCGCCGCGACCTTGGCGTGCGGCAGCATGACCATCGCGAAGCCGCCCATCAGAACGCCGTTGGCGACAAGCGCCAGATACTGGATGATGGCGAAGATATCGCCGCCGGAGATGGCGTGGCTGCCTGTCTCCATGCGCCAGCCGCCGAGCCATATGATCGCCACGCCCGCAAGATTCACGAGCAGCACGGCCGCCGGACTCAGAAGTCCCATCTGCACGTTGGCGTTGATGATGTTCTCGGCCATGACGTGCGTCGCGTCGGCGATCTTCTGCTGCAGGCTTGCTTCCTTATTAAATGCGCGGATGACGCGGATGCCGTGCAGGCGCTCGCGCATGACGTCGTTCTGAATGTCGATGTACTTGTCGGACGTTTTGTGCAGGGGGCCGATCCGTTTGCTGATGGGCCGGACGATCAGAAAGATCGCCGGGACGAACAGCAGCAGGATCAGGCTCATCATCACGTCCTTGCGCAGCGCCAGAATGACGCCGCCGAAAAACAGCACCGGGATCGTAATGAGACTGCCGGAGATCATCGACGCGACCCAGGAGACGGTGCCGATGTCGTAGGTTGACCGGGACAGGAGCGCGGCAGCGCCGATGGCGTTGAATTCCTCGAACGTCATATTGTTGACGAGGGAAAACACGTCCGTGCGCAGGTCGGCGTTGAAGCCAGCGACCACATCGCAGCTGATCTTCCGCCCGGCCAGAAGCGCGGCAAGGCCAGCCGCCGCAACGGCCAGCATCCACGCGCAGCAGCGCACGATATACGCAAAGTCCGACTGCCGGACGCCGTTATTCAAAATGTCGTTCATGATCGTCGGCAGCAGCAGATCGCACACCGTCGCCGCCGCAACCAGCAGCATCGCCAGCGCAATGCGCCTGCGGTACGGCTTCAGATAAGGCAGGATATCCTTCATGAATGGCTCTCATTCCTCTCTGTAGTTCATTTCCCGGAAGACAGTCTAGATTTTCATTATAGCATGGCAAACAAGCGTTCGCAAGTGTCTTTTTTATTTTAAAGAGCCGAAGCGTTCCTGCTTTCCATGATCTTCAATCTCCGCATTTTTTCGTTATTATCGTATCTATGTTCATTATTGTCGAAATATCAGCTTGCATTGCAGTCTGGACGATGGTATGATGGCAGTGCTGAAACGGACAGCGGACTGTGCGGACGCTTGCAGACCTTGTTCGTTCCAATTCCTCGTCATCCTTTCTGACATCTCCCTTCTGCATCCGCGCCGCACAGCCACAAGACCCCGCCGGGCACTGCCGCCCGGCGGGGTCCTGTGCGTTCGACCATGCGGAAATGTGCCTCTTTTTGTTTGAAATAGTGAAACACTCTATTGCAATCGCGTCCGGCTGCTGGTATAATGCAAGCAGAAAGGAAGCCTTTCGGCTTTGTTTTCCCGAACGTTATTTTCTTTGGAGGACAACCATGCGATACAAGAACATTTTCGCCCTGCTGCTGGCGCTGGCGCTGCTGTGCGGAAGCCTGTCCGGCTGCGCGTCTGAGCGGCAGACGGCCCCGGCAGAGCCGACCGTTCCGTTCACCGACTCGCTTGGCCGAACTGTCGACATCCCTGAAACGCTCACGCGCGTGGCCCCGAGCGGCGCGGTCGCGTCGATGTTTCTGGCGACCATCGCGCCTGAGTATATGACGACCATCAGTGCAACGCCGTCTTCCAGCCAGTACAAATATCTCGACCCGCGCCTGATCGATCTGCCGACGACCGGCCAGATGTACGGCAGCAAGTCGACGCTGAATCTGGAATCCATTCTGACCTCCGGCGTGCAGGTCGTCATTGATCTCGGCGACAAAAAGGACAACATGGC
>PPYF01188515.1_pt1 | contig 12337 bp, 7 predicted proteins | sample 1559871 | NCBI WGS metagenome assembly PPYF01 (sample SAMN08240021, study PRJNA423297) | Human gut metagenome, whole genome shotgun sequencing project. | reverse complement strand
TAATATCTTTTGGATATCAGCATTCTCAAACGAGTGCCCACACAGATTGTCTGATTAACTTTTTAAAGAGCGTTTCGCTTCGGGTTTCACCCTTAGCGACAGGACGCGCATTATTCCGCTTTCCTGTTGTGCCGTCAAGCATTTTTTATCATACTCAACTGCGTTGTTTCGTTGACTACCGACCACTGTGATTTGCATCACTGCTGCCGTGTCAGTGGGGTCGCATTATAGGGATGCTACGGATCTTCGCAAGTAGAAATCTTCGATTTATGATGTGTTTGCACAAATAAACAGCGAATCCGATCCTTTTCCCTCTAGTTCAGGTCTTTTACGCTGTTTTTTGGATCTTTTTTAACCGACACGCTCTCTCTTCCCTCTCTAATAAGATCTTTTATTGCTTCGCTTTTTTGTCTGCGATCGCCTAAACACCATCCGATCATGCGGAGTATGCACAGTGTTAAGTAGCCAGATCATCGCGGATCGTTCGATTGATGAAAGCTCTGTTGATAAAAGCTGTTGAGCAAAAGGCGCAATTTAAGGGGTTTAAGCGGTTTGGCCAAAAATGGATAACCCGCTTGCTGTACGGCCGTTAATACCTGTTGTGAGCGATCGGCACTTAAGACGGCGCCACAGCGAACCGGAAACTGGGCGTTGATGTGGTGTAGTACATCTAACCCGCTTAAGTTTTCCGCCAGATGGTAATCGGTCAGGATCACCTGCGGCTGCCAGCCACTTTGTAGTAACGCTTGGACTTGGTGCAGATCTTCGGCCAAACGCACTTCACATCCCCAGCGGCTTAATAGCGCTTGAAGCGCATCTAAAATGCTGACCTCATTATCAACGCACAAAATACGCATACCTTGAAATTCAGGCAGTGGCATTTGCTCGGTTGGTTGACGACCGACGACAGTGGCTGCGGGCAGTAATTGGCGGATCCGCGGCACTCGAATACTGAATACCGAACCTTTGCCCAACTCGGAGTGTACGGTGATGCCGTGCTCCAATACGCTGGCCATCCCTTTGGCAATCGCTAAGCCTAAACCCAGGCCATTTTCTTTGGCGGTTCGGCTGTGATCCAAACGGGAGAACTCTTCGAAGATGATCTCCACTTTATCGGGTGGGATCCCTTGCCCGTTATCCCAGACTTGGATCCACACATCTTTGCCTTGGCGACGACAACCCAAGACCACCCGACCACAGGGCGCGTAACGAAAAGCATTGGTGAGAAAGTTTTGTAAGATGCGGCGCAAAAGCTTTTTATCACTGTTGACCCACATCTGCGTATCCACCACCTCTAAACGCATCTGCTGCGCTTGCGCCAAAATGGTGAATTCACTGCGCAGGTTATCCAGCACATCAAACAGATTAAAATCGGTGCGTCGAACGCTCAGTTTACCGGCCTCAATGCGCGACATATCCAGCAAATCACTGATCAGCTCTTCGGCGGAGGTCATCGCCTCTTCCACTTGCGCCGCCAAACGTCGTGCTTCACCGGCCGGTAAAATCTCTAATAAAGAAGCGTTGAATAACTTGGCGGCATTCAGTGGCTGCATCAAGTCATGGCTAACAGCAGCCAGAAAACGACTTTTGGAGTGCGCGGCTTGATGCGCCGCTTGGGTCGCTGCCACCAGCTGCTGATTGAGTAAGGTCAGCTCACGAGTACGATCTTGCACCCGCGCCTCCAGTGTTTCGTTGGCCTCCAACAGGGCATTTTCCGCTTCGATAAACGGGGTGATATCGGTAAAACTCATGACAAAGCCGCCGCCGGGCATCGGATTACCTTGCAGCTCGATAACCCGCCCATCGCTGCGGCGGCGGGCCGAGCGATGTGAAGTGCCTTGCTGCATATGAGCGACTCGTCGACGCACTTGGGTTTCGACATCCCCAGAGCCACATAACCCTTGCTGCGCGTTAAAGCGAATAATATCTTCAATCGGGCGGCCAACTTGAATTAGACCTGCAGGAAAGTTAAACAGCTCCAGATAACGCCGGTTCCATGCCACCAGCCGCAACTGCTTATCTATCACGCTTAAGCCCAAATCAATGTGCTCGATCGCGCCTTGTAATAAGGTGCGCGAAAAATCAAACAGCTCGGAGGCTTCATCCACGATGGTAGCCACCTCTTCCAGCTGCATATCACGTCCTTGTAAGGCCGAGGATAAAACCAAGCGTGCTGAGGAGGCCCCAAACACCCCAGCCAATAAACGCTCGCTGTGGCGGATCAAATCCGCCGAAGCCAACGAAGAAGGGGTTAAAATCTGCTGATGTTGATCGGCAAAACGCATAAAGGCGCGCCGCGCGCGAAACTGGCCAAGAAAACGTGCCACCAGCGTTTCCAACTCTTCAACCGAGACTCGGCTCTGGTACAAAGTCTGCGTATCTTCTTCTTGTACCGGTACACCAGTAAAGCCCGCTGCTTGCAAACGCTCACTCAGTGATGCACGCGTCATCAGAGAAACCGCAATATATAAGCTGCTGTTCACCAGCAAACTGAGCAATGCGCCCCAATCGGCCAGTGACAGATGCTCTAAATAAGGAATGGCCGGCGGCGTAACCAGCCGCAGTAAGATGTTGGTTTCCGCAGTACCGGCTAATAACTGGGTTTGTGCCATCAACGCCAACAGCCAGAGTAAAAAACCACTGCACAAGCCGGCGTACACCCCTTTGCGGTTACCCAAGCGCCAATACAGGCCGCCAATCAATGCCGGCATAAACTGCGCCACGGCCGATAGCGATAAATAGCCAATTTCCGCCAAAGCCGGAATGGGATCAATGGTGAGGTAGCACAGCCAAGCCAGTAAAAACAGTACGGCAATGGTCAAACGACGGACATTCAACAGTAAACCAGCAAACTGGTGGTAACTGCGATGGGAAAAACGTTTTTGCCGCAGCAGCAGCGGCAAAATCAGGTCATTGCTGACCATGATGGCCAGCGCAATGCTTGATACGATCACCATCCCCGCCGCCGCCGACGCACCGCCCAAAAAGGCCAGCAACGCCAAACCAGAATGACCAAATGCCAGTGGCAGATTGATGACGTAAGTATCGGCCGCCACTTGCCCGGGCAACACAGCCGCACCAATCAAGGCAATCGGCACCACAAACAGACTCATCAGCAGCAAATACAACGGGAATACCCAGCGCGCCACATGCAAATCTTGCGGATGGCTGTTTTCCACCACCGTGGTATGAAACTGGCGTGGCAGGCAAATCACGGCGCTAACGGCCAGCAACAGATGGATCGCAAAACTGCTGAAATTAGTCGGCAGGCTCTGAGTCACTGTCGGCCACTGCCAAGCAATCTCTTGCTTGGCGGCTAACCAGACAATACCGGCCCCTACGCCAAGGAAGGCCACCAGCTTAACCAGCGATTCAAACGCAATGGCCAAGACCACGCCACGATGGTGTTCGGTGGCATCAATATGTCGAGTGCCGAACAAGATAGCGAACAAACTCAGTGCAATGCCCACCAACAAGGAGAGCTGCCGATCGCTGAGGCTAGCACGCGCAATCAAATCCGGCGCTAAAATGGTTAAACCGCTGCTGATGGCTTTGAGTTGCAAGGCGATATAAGGCAGCACACCGGCCACACAAATCAAGGTGACCAACACGCCAATGGTCTGCGCTTTGCCGTAACGGGCAGCAATGAAATCAGCAATCGAGGTGATATGTTCGCGTTTTGCAATCAGGATCATGCGCCCCAGTAAGCGCCAACCAAACACAAACACCAAAATGGGACCGAGATAGATAGGAATAAAAGACCACAAATCGCGGCTGGCCTGCCCGACCGTACCGAAGAAGGTCCACGATGTGCAGTACACGGCGATGGAAAAGCTGTACACCCACGGTCGCCAAGCCGTATTACCGCGGTAGAAGCGATCACCTAGCCAAGCCACCAGAAACAGCACGCCGAGCCAACCCAGCGTGACCAGTATGACGCCCCATCCCTGCATTGTGCATCCTGCAACATATCAATAACAAACCCCGCCATTGTGGCGGGGTTTCGGCAGGACAACAATCGCTTTTACTTACCCACGTGACGGGCGAAGCATTATCGCCGGAATAGCCAACAAGGCCATGCACCAGAAGACGTTACTGCCCAGACTTTCATACAGATAGCCAGAGATGACCGTCATCACCGCAATACCACCACCGGTAACGAGCGCAGCATAAATGGCCTGCAAACGGATCGTATGGCTCTCGGGCTGCTCGCGGATAAACCGAATAGACGCCACATGACACAAGGCAAACGTAATGCCATGCATCAACTGCACCAAAATCAGCGCACCCAAGCTTTGCACTTCGGCCAGCATGCCCCAGCGGATAAACACGCCGATGGTGGAAATCAGCAGCAAAGTACGAATCGCCCAACTGCTGACCACCCGACCGGAGAAGGCAAACACTAAGATCTCGGCCACCACACCAATCGACCACAACATACTGATGGTCGCCGTACTGTATCCCAACGAACTCCAATAGATAGTGCTAAATGCGTAATAGGCTGCGTGCGAGCCTTGCAGCAAAGTTACGCAGAGCATAAAACGCACGACATTGGACGATTGCAACACATCCGCGAAACTGACTTGGCTACCGTGGCGCGTCGCCACATCAGCCGGCGCGGTACGTGGACGCATCCACCAGCACAGGTTCAACACCACTAAGCTAATCAGTAAGCCCCACAATGCGGCGCGATAGTCAGTGAGCTGAATGACCCAACCAATCAACGTCGAACCGACAATAAAGGCCAGCGAGCCCCACAAGCGGGCGCGGCCATAATCCAACCCCACCTGACGCTGCCAAGTATTTGCCAGCGCATCACCCAGCGGGATCAGCGGGCCATTGATCAGGTTAAACAGCACCATCACCATAAACAGCCACCACAGGTGCTGCTGGCCGAAGACAAAGCCGCCGGCGGTCACCAAACTCAACCCGCCGAGTAAACGCAGCGCATGGATCAGTAAACCGGCATGCTTAACTCGCGGTGTCAGACACAGGTTACCGGTGAAACGCGCCGCCAACCCCACGCCCAGCAATAAGCCGATACTGTCTGGAGACTGGCCGATGCCGGATAACCACAGCGACCAAAACGGTAAATAGATGCCATAGGTGAAAAAATAGGTAAAAAAGTAGACTCCCAGCCATAAAGGCGACGACAGCGTCATCGGTGCTCTCCTAGCACAAAATAAACTCGCCCAACAAAGACCGCTACTCTGACAAAGCACTACCGGGGTTGCAACGTTTTGCGAAGGCTTGCTTCGATTCAGCTCCGCTTTGCGACTAAAGTCGCCTATTCAGCTGTGGTGAAATTGCTCACACTGAAAAACATTCACCGTTGACCGGTGTCGGATTACCCGCCTCGACAGGCGGTAACGGCACCTGCTGCAGGGATGTATGCCATGACCGATATTCTCAATTTGGCGCGACCACCTTTTGATGTACTCAGCCCCGCGCAGCAACAGATACTGCAACAGCATGTGGATCTGACCTATTTTCGCGCCGGTGACGAAATCACGCGCAGCGACAGTCCCCTGGATGCACAATCACTGTATGTGATCCTCAAAGGTCGCGTGGCCGAATACAGTGCCGCCCATAGCGAGCCGCACAGCGACTATACTGGGGAAGATATTTTTGCCGCCTTTATCCGACCCGATCCCCATACCCTGACCCGTTTTCAGGCCGAAGAAGATACCATCTGCTTTACGCTGCCCTATCGGATTTTTCAGCAGCTATGCAGCGATAATCCGGATTTCAGCCATTACTTTACCGCGATGCTCACCGCTCGCTCACCGGATCACGACCCCGCGCTGCCGCCCAGTATGGCGGAATTTATCTTACAACCGATCCAACCGGCCATGCTCAGTGAAGTGCTGACCGTTGACGAACAGCAAACCCTTCAAGACGTCAGCCAGCTAATGTTTGCCCGTAAAACAGACTGCGCCCTGCGCCAGCATCAAGGCCAATGGTATATCCTAACCCGCACCACCTTGCTGCAAGCACTCACGCAGGAGAATCGACAACTCACCGATCCCATTGCTTTACTGCCGCGCCCAACGCTACAAAAAGTTCAGCTGGGCGATTCGCTGTTTAACGCCATGCAACGCATGATGCGGCATAACATTAAACGGATCGTGGTGGTCGATGAGCAGCAGCAACCGTGCGGGATCTTACACCTGACCCAAATTTTGAGTCTGTTCTCTACCCATACCCACGCACTGGCGCTGCGTATCCGCCGTGCACGCACACTGGAGGAGTTAATCCTCATCAGTGCCCAGCTGCCGATGCTACTCAATACGCTGCACCATAACGATGTGCATATTCGGGTGCTATGCCAGCTGATAAGCGGCTTAAATGAGTTATTAATAGAAAAGACCTTTGCACTCACCATCCCCGAAACTATCCAAATGCAGGTTTGCTTGTTTGTACTGGGCTCGGAAGGGCGGCGCGAACAGCTGCTCAAAACCGATCAAGACAATGCGCTGGTGATCGCCGATGATCTTAATTGGCCAACCCAACAGGCCGATCTGGCACGTTTTACCGCTGCGCTATGCCAACTCGGCTATCCGCCCTGCCCTGGCAATGTCATGGTCAGCAACCCACAGTGGGTTAAAACAGTCAGTGCGTGGCAACAGGCCATCCAGCAAGCGGCAGTGCGCGGACAAGCTGATGATTTACTGTGGCTGGCCATCTTATGTGACATGCAGGCAATTGCCGGCGAAGCAACCTTACTGACGCCAGTACAACAGACACTGCATGAACAATTTCGGACTTACCCTTTATTACCTGCTGGCCTGTGCCGCACCGCGTTGATGTTTGAACCGCCGCTGAATCTGTTCGGACAATTGCGTACCAATGAACAGGGCGTGGATCTCAAACGGCGTGGGCTGTTTCCATTGATGCATGGGGTACGCGTACTGGCATCAGAAGCCGGATTGGAAAGCCACAACACCCTTGAGCGATTGCAAGCGCTCACCAGTCTTGGCGTGCTGTCGGCCGATTTTGCCGATGATATAGCGGCCGCCTTTCGCTTACTGCTGCGTTTACGCCTGCATGCCCAGCTGCACGCCGCGTCATCCTCCTCGACCAAACAGAGTACAGAGCGGGCATCCCCACATACTGCAACCTCACTTTCCACCGCGCTCCAACCGGCGCAATTGCGCCATCGCGAGCGTGATTTGCTGCGCCATGCCTTTCAGGTCGTGCATCTTTTTCAACAGTGGCTGGCTCGCCGCTATGCCATTCAGGTCTGACGATCATGGGTTTGTTGCAGCGCTTGTGGTTACAACATCGGTTCCGACATAGCGAACATGCACAGCTGTTCGCGCCGCCACCGCCGGATGAATGGGTTGCGCTGGATTTTGAAACCACCGGCCTCAATCCCCAGCGCGCCGAAATCGTGGCTATCGGTGCGCTGCGTATCCGGCATAACCACATTTTACTCAGCGAATCGCTAAATCTACGCCTGACGCCACCGGCCAGTTTGCAGGCCGATTCGGTGGTGATCCACCAATTGCGCCATCAAGATTTGCAGCAAGGCTGCAGTATCGAGCAAGCCTTAGCCCAGCTGCTGGCCTTTATCGGCAATCGCCCCTTGGTCGGTTATCACATTCGTTATGATGCGCATATTCTCAATCGCTACTGCCGCGAGCTGTACGGTTTTAGCTTGCCGCATCAACAAATTGAAGTCAGTACCCTGTATCACGACCGCGTCTTTCACCAATTACCGGATGCGTTGATCGATTTAGGGCTCGACAACATCTGCCGTCATCTCGGTTTACCTCTGCTGGCTAAGCACGATGCGCTGAATGATGCGCTGACCGCTGCGCTGATTTTCTTGCGCCTGCGCTACGGTAGCCGGATCTCTCATCCCAAAGTCTAATTGTCTAAGCGCGCCTTTAAGTTCACATTTTATTAACACGCAGTATGTGAATGTTGCCAAGGAGAGCGTTATGAGTCAGGTCCAGATCCATCCGGTTATTCCCGAGTTCGCCCGCACCGCACTGGTTACCCGTGCGGATTATGAGACCCTGTATCGCCAGTCCGTGAGCAATCCGGACAGTTTCTGGCGTGAGCAAGGCAAAATCCTGGACTGGATCCGTCCATACCAGCAGGTCAAAAATACTTCCTATGACTCCGGCCATATCAGCATTCGCTGGTTCGAGGATGGCACCCTGAATCTGGCCGCCAACTGTCTGGATCGGCACTTAGCCGAGCGTGGCGACCAAACCGCGATCATCTGGGAAGGCGACAACCCAGCCGAAGACAAAAAAGTCACCTATCGCGAACTGCACCAACAAGTCTGCCGCTTTGCCAACGCCCTGAAAGCACAAGGGATCCGCAAAGGCGATGTGGTCACCATTTACATGCCGATGGTCGTCGAAGCCGCAGTTGCCATGCTGGCCTGCGCCCGCATTGGTGCCATTCACTCCATCGTGTTTGGTGGGTTTTCGCCAGAAGCCCTGTCAGGACGCATCATTGACTGCGGCGCGAAGCTGGTGATCACCGCCGACGAAGGCGTGCGTGCCGGTCGCAGTGTGCCGCTGAAGAAAAATGTCGATGAAGCACTGACCCATCCGGATGTCAAAACGGTGGAAAAAGTGATTGTTTACCGCCGTACCGGTAACCCCATTGCTTGGCACGAACACCGTGATTTGTGGTGGGATGCGCTGACCCAACAAGCGTCCGATGACTGCCCGCCAGAAGAAATGAACGCCGAAGATCCGCTGTTTATCCTCTACACCTCCGGCTCCACCGGCAAGCCTAAAGGCGTATTGCACACCACCGGTGGCTACTTGGTGTATGCCGCAATGACCTTCAAATACGTCTTCGACTATCACCATGACGAGATTTACTGGTGCACCGCCGATGTGGGTTGGGTCACCGGCCACTCCTATCTGGTCTATGGCCCCTTGGCCAATGGCGCGACAACATTAATGTTTGAAGGGGTGCCCAACTACCCTGCGGTCAACCGCATGGCGCAGATTGTGGATAAACACCAAGTCAATATTCTGTACACCGCACCAACGGCTATCCGCGCCCTGATGGCCAAAGGCACGGCCGCCGTAGAAGGTACGTCGCGTCAAAGTCTGCGTCTGCTCGGCTCGGTCGGTGAGCCCATTAACCCAGAAGCGTGGGAGTGGTATTCCCGTACCATCGGCGACAACCGTTGCCCGATTGTCGATACCTGGTGGCAAACCGAAACCGGCGGCATCTTGATCACGCCATTGCCGGGGGCAACCGATCTCAAGCCCGGCTCTGCCACTCGTCCGTTTTTCGGCGTGCAACCGGCTATCGTCGATAACATGGGCAATATTCAAGACGGCGAGTGCGAAGGCAATCTGGTGCTGTTAGATGCATGGCCAGGCCAAGCCCGTACCCTGTACGGCGATCATGACCGTTTCGAACAAACCTACTTCTCCACCTTCAAAGGTATGTACTTCACCGGTGACGGTGCGCGCCGTGATGCCGATGGCTATTACTGGATCACCGGACGAGTCGATGACGTACTGAACGTTTCTGGCCACCGTTTGGGTACCGCCGAAATTGAATCGGCACTGGTCTCACATCCCAAAATTGCCGAAGCCGCAGTCGTAGGCGTGCCGCATGACATCAAAGGCCAAGCCATTTACGCCTACATCACCCTGAATGCCGGCGAAAACCCCAGCACAGCCCTGCACGCGGAAGTTCGTGATTGGGTACGCAAAGAGATTGGTCCGATTGCCACCCCTGATGTCCTGCATTGGACCGATGGGCTTCCCAAAACCCGCTCCGGCAAAATCATGCGCCGGATCTTGCGCAAAATCGCCGCCGGTGAAACTAGCAATTTGGGGGATACCTCCACACTGGCCGATCCAAGTGTTGTTGAGCGCTTAATCGAACAAAAACAGGCTCTGTACGCCGAAGCACAATAACTGACCAGCCCTGTCGTCGATAGCCTCCGCGCTCGGCAGGGCAATACCCCTACAACAAGAAGAGCAAACACCATGAACGATAACATCTACCAGAAAATTGAAAGCAACCCACGCTTTCATGAGTTGGTCAGCAAACGGCAACGCTTCGCCTGGTTGCTGTCAGCCATCATGCTCGGTTTTTATCTCGGCTTTATTTTACTGATCGCCTTTGAACCGACTTGGCTCGGCGCACCGATCAGTGAAGGATCCAGCATCACGCGCGGGATCCCCATCGGCATGGGCATCATCATCGCCGCATTTGTGTTAACGGGTATTTATGTCAAACGCGCCAATGGCGAATTTGATCAACTGAATCAGGAAATTATCCGTGAGGTGCAATCATGATCCTGCGCCCAATCCTACTGCTGGCCGCGCTCGGTTTACCGGCGCTCAGTCAAGCCGCCGATGCCATTACCGGCGACGTACAGCGTCAACCAATTAACGTCTCGGCCATTGTCATGTTCTTGGTGTTCGTTGGCGCAACACTGATGATCACTTACTGGGCCTCGAAACGTAACCGCTCCGCATCTGACTATTATGCCGCGGGCGGCCGGATCACCGGCTTTCAAAACGGGTTAGCCATTGCCGGCGACTACATGTCTGCCGCCTCGTTTCTGGGAATTTCCGCGCTGGTGTACACCTCCGGCTATGATGGCCTGATTTACTCCATCGGCTTTCTGGTTGGCTGGCCGTTGATCCTGTTCCTGATTGCCGAACGTCTGCGTAACTTAGGGAAATACACCTTTGCGGATGTGGCCTCGTACCGCCTGAAGCAAAAAGACGTACGTATTTTGTCGGCCTGTGGCTCTCTGGTTGTCGTGTCGTTATACCTGATTGCCCAAATGGTAGGAGCCGGTAAGCTGATCGAGCTGTTATTCGGTCTGAACTATCACGTCGCCGTGATCTTAGTCGGCGTGTTGATGGTGATGTACGTACTGTTTGGCGGCATGTTGGCGACTACCTGGGTGCAGATTATTAAAGCGGTTATGCTGCTCTCCGGTGCCAGCTTTATGGCCATCATGGTACTCAAACACGTAAACTTCGATTTTGCCTCTTTGTTCAGCGAAGCGATCAAGGTGCATCCAAAGAGCACCGCAATCATGAGCCCAGGCGGTCTGGTCGCCGATCCTATCTCTGCCATCTCACTGGGTCTGGCATTGATGTTTGGTACTGCCGGTTTACCGCATATTCTGATGCGCTTCTTCACCGTCAGTGATGCTAAAGAAGCACGTAAGAGCGTGTTCTATGCCACTGGTTTTATCGGTTACTTCTATATCCTGACCTTTATCATCGGTTTTGGCGCGATTTTGTTGGTCAGCACCAATCCGCAATTTAAAGATGCCACCGGCGCACTGATTGGCGGTAACAACATGGCCGCTATCCATCTGGCCGATGCCGTCGGCGGTAGCTTGTTCCTCGGCTTTATCTCCGCAGTCGCCTTTGCCACGATTCTGGCTGTGGTCGCCGGTCTGACCCTGGCCGGTGCCTCTGCGGTTTCCCATGACCTGTATGCCAACGTGCTGCATAAAGGGCAAGCGAACGAAGCTGAAGAGATCAAAGTCTCCAAACTGACCACGTTAGTACTGGGCTTAGTCGCCATCGGGCTGGGAATTTTGTTTGAAAAACAAAATATTGCCTTCATGGTAGGTCTAGCCTTCTCCATCGCTGCCAGCTGTAACTTCCCAGTACTGTTCTTGTCCATGTACTGGTCAAAACTGACCACTCGTGGCGCAGTAATCGGTGGTTGGGCCGGCTTAATCACCGCCGTCACCTTGATGATCTTAGGCCCAACCGTCTGGGTAAAAGTCCTCGGCCACGCCGAAGCGATTTTCCCGTACGAATATCCGGCACTGTTCTCCATGGCAGTCGCGTTTATCGGGATCTTCTTCTTCTCCATCACCGATAAATCACGCTCGGCACAAGAAGAGCATGCCAAATTCCTGCCTCAGTTTGTACGCTCACAAACCGGTATTGGCGCAGCGAAAGCCAGCTCGCATTAATCATGTAGCGCAAAACGCTAAAATCTCTTATCAAAACCCGCTTCAGCGGGTTTTTAATTTGCCGCTTAAGTTGAGGCTGCAGCTCAAGATGGCTCGTTTTACGAGGAAATTTGCGAATATGGGCGATCTAAGTAAGAGAAATGAGCAAAATAAATGAGCGCTGAGGGATAGAAAAATAATCCGCACAGTCGAGAAGAATAGCCGGAACAGAAAAACACGTGGGGAAGGTAAGAAAAGCAAAAGATAAATAAGGAAAAATACAGGGAAGGAAGACGAAAATACAAAACCCCAAACGCAAAAAGCCCATCCGTTAGGATGGGCTTCTCACTAATTTAATGCCTGGCAGTTCCCTACTCTCGCATGGGGAGACCCCACACTACCATCGGCGCT
>PPYF01545746.1_pt1 | contig 12338 bp, 10 predicted proteins | sample 1559871 | NCBI WGS metagenome assembly PPYF01 (sample SAMN08240021, study PRJNA423297) | Human gut metagenome, whole genome shotgun sequencing project. | reverse complement strand
TCGTAAATGTCTTGGCTATCTTTCCCCTCTCGAATTTTTGTCTAAAAAGTGTTGCACTTGACTTGACAATCTACCCTTCTACAACGTTGCCGCTATTGCCGCCTGTTGAAGAGTTGTCCGAAGTGCCGGGGTTCTCGTTGTTGCCGGCTGTTGTTGAATTAGCCTGTGATGATCCGTCACTGTTTGTTGTGCCGCTTGTTGTGCTTGAGCCGTTGCAGGCAGAAAGCATTGATGTTGCCATAGCCGCTGTAACTGCACAAGCTAGTATTCTCTTTGAGAGTTTCATTTTAGTCCTCCTTTAAGTTGTTCTTGGTGTATTCGTTTACATCAAGATATTTATATTATAACCGAAATCAAATTAAATTTCAATTCACTATTTCTACAGTTTATTATGCTTTGTTTTAGCAAAATTGCACAAACGAAATGGGAAATATATGTGAATAATTAATCAAAAAGATGTAAAATTAAGTAGCTTTATTAAGTTTATTTAAGCTATCAACTTAAATAAAAGCGGAAATGTAAGCTCAAATTTTGCGCCTGCAAATGAGGAAATACGCATTTAAACGGCTTTAATATGCACATTTTGTTATCCTGTGAATTATTTGCGGTACTGTGGTGTAATAAAGAGTTATAAGTTAATATCGTATGATTTAAACAGTCGTTGTACTTGATATAAATAAAGGCTGACGCATAATCACGTCAGCCTTTTCTGCATTTATTTATATGTTGCTCAGTTCTTGCTCAGTTCTTGTTCAGTTCTTGCTCAGATATTCATCAATGCTCTGAGCCGCCTGCTTACCTGCACCCATAGCAAGAATAACCGTAGCTGCACCTGTAACTGCGTCACCGCCGGCATAAACACCCTCACGGGTTGTCTGCATTGTGTCTTCGTTAACAATAAGACAACCTCTCTTGTTGGTGTCAAGACCGGGAGTTGTGCTTCTGATAAGGGGGTTGGGAGTTGTGCCGATTGACATGATGACCGTATCAACGGGAAGCTCAAAGTTGCTTCCTTCCTTAGCAATAGGCCTACGTCTGCCGCTTGCGTCAGGCTCGCCGAGTTCCATCTCAATGCACTCCATTGCTCTTACTCTGCCGTTCTCGTCACCGAGTATCTTGACAGGGTTGTTGAGGGTCTTGAAGATGATTCCTTCTTCCATAGCGTGATGTACTTCTTCCTTACGGGCAGGTATTTCTTCCATACCTCTGCGGTATACGATGTATACATTTTCAGCGCCAAGACGCTTAGCACATCTTGCGGCGTCCATTGCAACGTTACCGCCGCCGACAATCGCTACCGACTTGCTCTTGATGATAGGAGTATCATAATCCTCAAGATAAGCCTTCATAAGATTTGTTCTTGTGAGGTACTCGTTAGCTGAGTAAACACCGATGAGATCCTCGCCCTCGATACCCATGAATGAGGGAAGACCTGCACCTGAGCCGATGAAGATAGCCTTGTAGCCCATCTCGAACAGTTCGTCAACAGACAGAACACGACCGATGACCATATTTGTCTTTACTTCAACACCGAGATCCTGAAGGTTTTCTACTTCCTTCTTAACTATAGCCTTGGGAAGTCTGAATTCGGGGATACCGTAAACCAGAACGCCGCCGGCTGTGTGGAATGCTTCAAATACTGTTACTTCGTAACCCTTCTTTGCAAGGTCGCCTGCACAGGTAAGACCTGAAGGGCCTGCACCTACAACTGCAACCTTCTTGCCGTTCGACTGGGGCTTAACAGCCTTTGCATCGCTGTGCTTCATGTGATAGTCTGCACAGAAACGCTCAAGACGTCCGATCGAAACGCTCTCGCCCTTGATACCTCTTACGCACTTGCCCTCACACTGATTTTCCTGAGGACAAACACGTCCGCTGATTGCAGGGAGGCTGTTTGTGCTTGCGATTATCTCATACGCTTCTTCAAACTTACCCTCTGCTACCTTTGCTACAAATTCGGGTATTCTTACGTTAACGGGGCAACCGCTTACGCAGGGCTTGTGCTTACAGTTAAGGCAACGTGATGCTTCTTCCATTGCCATTTCTTCTGTATATCCCATTGCAACTTCGAGGAAGTTCTTGTTTCTTACGTTAGGGTCCTGTTCGGGCATAGGAACCTTAGTTAATGACATATTAGGCATTTTCTTATCGTCCTTTCCTTACTGCTCAGCCTTGTAAAGTCTGCAGTGTTCTCTGTCGTGAGCTTCTTTTTCTTTATATGTTGAGTTACGCTTCATCAGCTCGTCAAAGTTTACTAAATGACCGTCAAAGTCAGGGCCGTCAACACACGCAAACTTGATTTCTCCGCCGACATTTACACGGCAACCGCCGCACATACCTGTACCGTCGATCATAATAGGATTGAGGGATACAAGCGTCTTAATGCCGTAAGGACGGGTAACCTCACAGACAAACTTCATCATAGGTACAGGACCTATCGCAACAACGAGATCGTACTTGTTGCCTGCGTCAATAAGGCTTTGGAGCTTGTTTGTAACAAAGCCCTTTTCGCCGTATGAGCCGTCATCTGTCGTGATATAGAAGTTTGTGCTTGCCTTCTTGAATTCGTCCTCAAGGATAACTATATCCTTGTTTCTGAAGCCGGCGATTACATCAACCTCAACACCCTCGTTGAATAACTGCTTTGCGGAAGGGTAAGCAATAGCGTTACCTACGCCGCCGCCGATAACACATACCTTTTTGGCACCCTCAAAGTCTGTTGCCTTGCCGAGAGGGCCTACAAAGTCGAGCAGTGCGTCGCCCTCCTTGAGCTGTGATAAAAGCATAGTAGTCTGACCTACTATCTGGAATATGATGGTAATAGTACCCTTTTCTCTGTCATAGTCTGAAATGGTAAGAGGTATTCTCTCGCCCTTTTCGTCAACACGCAGAATGATGAACTGACCTGCCAACGCCTTCTTCGCAATGAAGGGAGCGTCTACCTCCATCAGTACAACGTTTTCGTTGAGCTGACGTCTTTTGAGTATTTTATACATTGAAAAAACCTTTCCTTTCGTTATATATGGGAGCATCTGTGAAATTACAGACGCTTCAAATCGCCACACATAAGTATAGCAGATTTGCGGAAAAAATTCAAGCGTTTTCGATATTTATATATTGAATAGCACCATTACTTAAAGTAATGATGAAAATCGACCCGTTACGGCAAAAACTCTTTACATCCCCGATTTTCTGCGGTCTGAGCGACCTTGCGAGCAGTAAGTCATATATCGACCTTTTTCTCGTTGACAAAAACTGCATTATGAGATATAATTATAATGTTATTGTAAAATTGGGTTAAATGTGTAAAGACTGAAAAATGCCTTTATTCAAATCCGGGAGGCTTAATGAAAAAGAAAAAATCGAATAAGCTGAATCTTATTATTTGTGCAATTGCATTCGTATTCATGATCTTCTATGTGTATTTTGTGGACGGATTTGATAATCTTGTCAATTCAATCCAGAAGATAAATATCGGATTCCTGCTCATAGCGATGGGTCTTATGATAGCATACTGGCTGCTGGAAGCGCTCGGCGTTCATGCGGCGCTGAGGGCTACATACCCTAAGGCAAAGTTCAGCAGAACATTTATGACGACCCTGCTCGGTCAGTATTTCAACTGTATCACTCCGTCATCTACCGGCGGTCAACCTATGCAGGTGTATTACTTCACGAAGTTCGGCGTTCCTATGTCGCACGCAATGACATCTCTGCTGAGCAAATTCATAATGTATCAGTTTGTGCTGACAGGCTATTCTGCCGTGGTGCTTATTGCAAGATTTAATAAATTTTCTGCCGATTATGCACCGCTTATGGCACTTGTAATTCTTGGATTTGTGATAAACACTATAGTAATAATACTGCTTTTTATGCTGGCATTTTTCAAGAAGCCCGTAAAGAAGATGGCTGTATGGGCTGTAAAACTGCTTGCAAAGATACACATTTTCAAGTTCCGCTTTATAAAGAGCGAGGAAGACAAGATAAAGAAAATCAGATCCGTAGAGGAAATTGTAGACGAATATCATGATAATTTCGTGTTCATCAAGAAAAAACCGTGGCTTATCATAAGACTGATTATTTACAATGTAATTCAGCTCACGGCTTACTTCTCAATTTCCTATGTCATTTATCTCGGCTTCGGACTTTCGGGTACGGATTATCTGACGATTATTTCCTGTCAGGCATTCGTCCTGATGATTTCCGGCTTTATGCCACTGCCGGGTGCGCTCGGTGCGGCAGAGGGAAGCTATACGCTGTTCTTCAGCAATATATTCATCGGCTCGGACGGCACAAAATATGTCGGAATCTCAACATTTATATGGAGATTCTTAACGTTCTATCTTCCGATAATTGCAGGACTTATTCTATCCACATTTGTCGGAAAGTTTATGAATGTCGAAGCCCCGGACAAGTCAACAATCAAGCTTACCGAAGAAGAGCTTAAAGGCGACCCGATAGACTGATTGCTTAAAATTTACAAAATAATCTTACGGCAGAGGGTGTATGCTTTCTGCCGTTTGCTGTATCTGAAGCGCTGAGTGAAGCAAGCCGAAAACGGCTCTACGAAGCCAATGCAACCGCAAATTTACATAAAAATATTCAAAAGCAACATGAAGTTTATAGACCTTGCACGCCGATTATGCTAACATAACGACAGACAGAAAAGCTGTCGGAAAGGATATGTATATATGAGCTTAGGAACAAATATTCAGTTTTACAGAAAGCAAAAAAATATGACGCAGGAGGATCTGGCGGAGTTTATGAACGTGTCACGTCAGACTGTGTCAAAGTGGGAATCTGACACTGCATTTCCCGAAACTGATAAGCTTATAACGCTGAGCGATTACTTTGGTTGCACGCTTGACGAACTGATCAAGGGCAGCGCAGAAGAAAACTTTACGGAAGATGCCGCAGGATATGATAAGGAAATGAACAGCTTTACAAGTGCTATCTGTCTTGGTACCGCAACTGTGCTTGCGGGTGTCACTACATTGCTTTTAACAACGGGTCTGGGACTTGATGAAACCATAGCTGCGGCGATATTCATGCTGTTTGTGACAGTTGGCACGGCGATATTTATAGTAAGCGGCATACGACACGACAGCTATGTCAAGGAAAATCCCAATATCAAGCCGTTTTACAGCGTAGAGCAGGTAAAGGCTTTCAGAAATAAATTCCCCGCTGTTATCGCCGGCGGTACGGTGCTTGTACTGTTCGGCGTAATTGCATTGATGGTAATGCAGAGCTTTGCCAACAAGGTTGTACCTGATGTTATGACGGAGGAAAGCTTTGATGCGCTGTGCGCGGCTGTTCTGCTTTTATGTGTTACTGTTGCCGCACCGCTGTTTATATACGGCGGTATGCAGTATGCAAAGTACGATATTGAAGAGTACAACAAGGAAAATAACCCCGACAAGCCGTTCGCGGACAGACTTATGTCGGCTATATCCGGCGGTATAATGCTTGCGGCGACTATAGTGCTTTTTATAATGGGATTTTGTTTTGATAACTGGGAATTGTGTTGGATAGGCTATCCGATAGGCGGTGTTCTTATTGGGATTGTAAACTGTATATTCGGCGCTGTAAAAAAATAAGCAGATACTTGCATAATTTTTGTGAATATGGTACAATTAAAGAGCGATAACTGTTACAGTTCTTACAGCAACAGCTATCGTAATAAATAATTTGAGGAATTTTCACCGTGAACCCTTTATTAATTGTACTGTATGTTTTGCTCGGACTGCTTGCGGTATATGCCGTATTGTTTCTTATTGCGGTACTCCGTGCCGTATTTATGAAGAAAGAATTTGCGGACGATAAGCCGTTCGATCCGTATAAGGACGGTATCGACTGCGACACCCACGCAGAACATCTGTCAAAAATAATACAGGTACCTACCGTAAGTATCCGTGGCAGAAACGACAACACCGAGATTTATAAATTCCACGACCTGCTCGAACAGCAGTACCCGAATATCCACAGGGTATGCGAGCGTGTCGATATTGACGGAGCGTTGCTGTTTATATGGAGAGGCAAGGATAAGAATCGCAACCCGATATGCCTTATGTCGCATCAGGACGTTGTTCCTGCCGACAGCGAAAAGTGGAAGTATGACGCTTTTTCGGGCAAGATAGCCGAGGGCAAGATATGGGGCAGAGGTACGGTCGATACAAAGGGTGCATTATGCGCCATACTCGAAAGCATAGAGGAGCTTATAAAAGAGGGCTTCACCCCCGTGTGCGATGTCTATGTCGGCAGCTCCAACAACGAGGAAATAACCGGCGACGGCGCAGTAAAGACGGTCGAATATCTTTATGAAAAGGGCATACATTTCGATTTGGTTATGGACGAGGGCGGCTCGGTAATGTCATACGAGGACAGCGTCAAGGGCAGAATGGTAGCCCACAACGCTATGATAGGCATACTCGAAAAGGGCAGAGCCAACATAAAGTTCACCGCAAGGAGCAGGGGCGGTCACGCAAGCGTTCCGTTCAACAATAACCCGTTTGCAAAGCTGTCAAAGCTGATGTATATAATTGAACACAGAAACCCGTTCAAGAAAAGGATAACCCACCCCGCAAGAGTGCAGTATCACGCTATGGCACCGTATATGCATCATTTCAGACACCGCCTGCTGTACGGAAATCTGTGGCTTTTCGCCCCGATAGCACCGTACATAATGCACAGGATAGGCGGCCCTGCCGGAGCGGTCGTAAAGACCACCTGCATATTCACTATGGCAGAGGGAAGCAAGGGCGCAAACGTGATTCCCGAAAAGGCAAGCGTTACTGCAAACTGTCGCTTTATGGTGCACGAGCCTTTGCCTCAGTCGTATAAAAAACTCGGAAAGCTGTGCCATAAGCTCGGCATTTCTATGGAAATGCTGGCAGGCTTTGACGTTCCGCCCGTTGCGGATATGAACTGCTATGCGTATAAGTATGTCAACAAGAGGATAAAGGAAACCTTCGGCGATATCCCGAGAATACCTTATATAATGCTGGCAGGCACCGACTCACGTCACTATACGAAGATATGCGACTGCGTACTGAGATTCGTTCCGCTTATGATGACGGGCGCACAGCTTAACAGCGCACACGCAATTAACGAAAACCTCAGCGTAGAATCGCTTGAACGAGGAATAGTTTTCTATCACGATTTCATAAAAAATTACGGCTCAGAGCTGTAAATGGATATAGTATCATTCGGAAAGCTCGGCAATGAGCAAAAAGAGCAATACTATGCTTTTTGTGCCGAGTATCTGCCCGGCAGTGAGCCTGAAAAGATGGCGCATTATGAAAAGCTGTTTCCTGAGGCTTTTCTTGCCGTGACCGAAAACGACGAAATTATCGGTGCGGCGTTCGGCTGGAGCAGAAGTATTGAATTTCCCGACGATAAATCTTTCGCACTTGACGGAATTGCGGTAAGATACGACTGTCAGAAGAACGGCATCGGCAGCAGGCTGCTTGAATGTTTTGAAAAGGCGGCTGAGCAGTATGGCGCAAAGTCTGTGTCGGTAGGTTCTGCGGGCGGATATGTTGAAAATTTCTATATAAACAGAGGATATATACCCCGGTGCTATAAGCTGTGGATAGACGACAAACCGGTGATTGCAAAGAAATTTAACGGTATGACGGATTATTATTCGTATGAAAGAGAAGATGACGGCGGGTTTGTCGTGATGGAGAAACAGGTACGGTAAACGGCAGAACGGTTTTTATAAAATTTTATTTTTAACGGACAATGTAGCTTTCTCAGTTGTATATACAATATAGCACTTAAATGCTTTTTAAAAACGGAGGTAATTACTATGTCTGAAAATTTTTCTAAGCGTTTTCTTCACAGCAAATTGGTTGGCATGATCGTTATTGCGGCAACCGTCCTTTCATGCGCCGGCTGTTCAGACGGCAATGCGCCCACTTCAGCCGTTTCAAAAACAGAAGATCCGAATGGCAGTATCGTATCACAAACAGATAATGAAATTGTCAGATCCGATATAAGCGGATTGCAGTTCTGTGACAGTAAAAAATTCTGGGAGCAGTTCGGAACGTTCAACTATACTTACACTGATGATAAGGTTGATATAAAAAGCGATTTTGACGAGCTTGCCTGCCTTGATAAGGCAGTACAGCGGAATATACTGGAGCTTACAGATAAAGCAATAGCGCTTACCGATAAAAAAATAAACTTCTGTGACGGCTTCAAGGTTATCGGATTATCATCGGATATGACCGATGAAGAGCTTGAGCAATTTAAAACCGATGAAAAGAATTACCTCAAATTCGATTGGAGCGAAGATACAAGATGGTTTCCCGTTGATAAGAATTATCTCGGATTTGACGATGCGGACAGTATATATAAGACAGTAACCGAAGTATACACCGGAAGAACAGCCGAAGATTTTAAAAACACCACGATGGCGTATGTACCGGGATATTTCGCTCTGCCCGATTATAACAGCAATAAATTTTATATAAATGAATATTACCTGTTTACAACAAAAGAACCGTACAAGGTTTATGACAGATACTGCATAGCCCTGTATGATGATGAAAGCAAAAAGAGCTTGTCGTGTTATGTACTCACAGAAAACACCGATACAGAGAAAAAAGAAAGCTATGCAATAAGAAAAATTCCTTTCAGATATGAAAATAACCGCCTGCGTATAGTGGCGGTGCACAACAAGCAATATTATGCGAGCGGCAGTTTTGATATTGTTAACAGCACAATGTCGGATTACGGTTATGATTACAGCAAATTTGAAAATGAAATATCCGATGTCGATCTTACTCTTGCAAACGATATGAGCGAAAATACAAGAGAAGTCACAGATAATGGCGTCGAGCCGGCGCCGAAAAAGAACATAGAAAACTTCATGGGGACTTTTCCCGATAGCATAACCTACAACGGAAATGAATATCTGCTTTGCGATACAGAAGAAAATTACTGGATGGACAGGAATTTTTACTACAATGGCTGTGATGCCGAAGAAACTGTTGCAGACGGTTATATCGCCAGAATATATGAAATTAAAGACGAAAACTACGATATTCTCTTGCAGAGTGATGCGCTTTTCAATATCAACGGATATTATCTTACTGATGAAGAAGTAATTGCAAATGTCATTTGCAGAGAAAACTGCGTTTATGACGGCGGTGTATTTGTTGACAGCAAAGTAAAGCCGTATATGAAAAAAGCTTTCGCAGAGCAAATCGAAAAGGAATATACGGATTCGCGATACGGAATAACTGCCGGAATGGCGTATCGTTCATTCAACGCTCCGCAGGAAGAGAAATGGGCAAATGTGGCAAAAACAGATAAGCTGATCCTTTGCGACAAAAACGGAAAGCCTTACTGCAACGAAACAAAAAGCGTTTTAACGATCGACAATATTGTACTTAAATACATTGAATATGCCGATGCTGACGCAGTGCCCGAAGACCCGAATGATGAATCTGAAAGAAAGCTTGTATATATAAGAGATGTCGTAGAGCTGACTACCGATTCAGCCGGAAGGATAATCAAGACAAGCCTTGGACTTTCTGACGAAAGCGGAGAAAGCACGCTTATATATTTCGGGTATTTGCTTATGCCGGTTGAATGTGATGAGTACGGAGAAATAACTTTATTCAATATATATAAAGTAACCCCCGACGGAATAGAATTTATTAAAGAGTACAGCGGTGCTGCATTTCAGAATATATATTTTGACGACACAATGCATCGATAGTCATTTTTGACGAAAAAACAGCGTCCGACTTGCAAAAGTCATTGACAATAGCCAAAATAGATAGTATAATAATATAGTACGCAGGCGAAATTCGCCATAGCGGAATTCGGAAACACGGTAATTCACCGTAATATAACATGGAGGCTTTTGGTAATGAGAGTTTACAACTTTAGCGCAGGTCCTGCGGTACTTCCCGAAGAGGTACTTAAAGAAGCAGCAGATGAAATGCTTGACTACAAAGGAACGGGTATGTCCGTTATGGAGATGTCCCACCGTTCAAAGGCATACGACGCAATTATAAAGGAAGCAGAAAAGGATATCCGTGACCTTATGAATATCCCCGACAACTACAAGGTTCTGTTCTTACAGGGCGGTGCGTCACAGCAGTTCGCCGCAGTTCCCATGAACCTTATGAAGAACGGCAAGGCTGCTTACATAATCACAGGTCAGTGGGCTAAGAAGGCATATCAGGAGGCACAGAAGTACGGCGAGGCTGTAGCTGTTGCATCATCGGCAGATAAGACATTCTCTTATATCCCCGATTGCTCGGATCTTGATATTCCCGAAGACGCAGACTACGTTTACATCTGCGAAAACAATACTATCTACGGCACAAAGTTCTGGCAGTTACCCAACACAAAGGGTAAGGATCTTGTAGCCGATGTATCTTCCTGCTTCTTATCAGAGCCTGTAGACGTAACAAAGTACGGCGTTATCTACGGCGGTGTTCAGAAGAACGTTGGCCCTGCCGGTGTTGTTATCGCTATAATCCGTGAAGACCTCATCAGAGATGACGTTAACCCCGCAACTCCCACAATGCTCAAGTGGAAGACGCAGGCTGATGCTGATTCTCTTTACAATACACCTCCCTGCTACGGTATCTATATCTGCGGCAAGGTATTCAAGTGGATAAAGAAGATGGGCGGCCTTGAGGCTATGAAGGCTCACAATGAGAAGAAGGCAAAGATCCTTTACGATTTCCTCGATCAGTCCAAGCTGTTCAAGGGTACGGTAGAGAAGAAGGATCGTTCGCTGATGAACGTGCCTTTCGTTACAGGCAACGAGGAGCTTGACGCTAAGTTTGTAAAGGAAGCTACAGCAGCAGGCTTTGTAAACCTCAAGGGTCACAGAACCGTAGGTGGTATGAGAGCTTCTATCTACAACGCTATGCCTATCGAGGGCGTTGAAAAGCTCGTTGAGTTCATGAAGAAGTTTGAAGCCGAAAACGCTTGATTATAACCGTATAGGTACAGGAGGATATACCAATGTACAACGTAAAGACATTAAATAAGATTGCCGCTTGCGGTACAGACCTTCTTGACAGAAGCAAGTACACTGTCGGCGACGATATAGACAATCCGCAGGCAATACTCGTTCGTTCCGCTTCTATGCACGAAATGGAGCTTGGCGATGATCTGCTCGCTATCGCAAGAGCAGGTGCAGGCGTAAACAATATTCCCGTTGACAAGTGCAGCGAAAAGGGTATCGTAGTATTCAATACTCCCGGTGCCAACGCAAACGCAGTAAAGGAACTTGTAATACTCGGTCTGCTCATCAGCAGCCGTAAGGTAACAGCCGCTATCGACTGGGCAAAGACCTTAAAGGGCAAGGGCGACGAAGTAGGCAAGCTTGTTGAAAAAGGCAAGAGTCAGTTCGTAGGACCTGAAATAAAGGGCAAGAAGCTTGGTGTTATAGGTCTTGGCGCAATCGGTGCATTAGTTGCAAACGCTGCCGCTGAGCTCGGTATGGAGGTTATAGGCGCAGACCCGTTCCTTTCTGTACAGGGCGCTCTCAACCTTTCAAACAAGGTTAAGTATGTAAAGAGCAACAAGGAAATTTTCGAAACCTGCGACTATATCACAGTACACGTTCCGCTTACTCCCGAAACAAAGGATATGATAAACGCAGACGTTATCAAGACAATGAAGAAGAACGTCCGCATTATGAACTTCGCAAGAGGCGGTCTTGTTAATGAGGACGCAGTTGTTGAGGCTCTCGCAAACGGCGGTATGGCGGCTTATGTTACCGACTTCCCCGGCGACAAGATACTCGGTGTTGACGGTGTTGTTGCACTTCCTCACCTCGGAGCTTCCACTCCCGAAAGTGAAGATAACTGCGCTGTTATGGCTGCAAACGAGATCAAGGATTACCTTGAGAACGGCAACATTGTAAACAGCGTAAACCTCCCCAACGTTTCAATGTCAATGACAGGCGACGCTAAGATTTGCGTTATCCACAAGAATGTTGAAGGTCTTATCGCAAAGATTACGACCTGCATCACTGAGGCAGGTATGAACATTGAGAACATGGAGAGCAAGTCAAAGAAGGACTATGCTTATACGGTTCTTGACGTTAAGGGCAATGCAGACAGCGTAGCCGACAAGATAAGAGCAGGAGAAGCTGTGATTTCTGTAAGAGTTATCAAGTAATCAAAAACAATCAGATAAACTATGAACCGCCGTGTTTCGCACGGCGGTTCAGTCTGTCAAAAAACCTATATCGTTGATAAAAATGGGGTCGCAGGGGCGGAGCGGTAGATTGTCAAGTCAAGTGCAACACTTTTTAGACAAAAATTCGAGAGGGGAAAGATAGCCAAGACATTTACGAGGAC
>PPYF01066244.1_pt1 | contig 12338 bp, 14 predicted proteins | sample 1559871 | NCBI WGS metagenome assembly PPYF01 (sample SAMN08240021, study PRJNA423297) | Human gut metagenome, whole genome shotgun sequencing project. | reverse complement strand
GGCCCCCATCGTCGTTGGTCATCCGGCTGCGGATGCCCCGGCCTGGGGCTGGGTGCAAAGCCTCGCCGTTGATGGCGGAGACCTCACGGCCATGCCGCGCCAGGTGGACCCCGCATTTGCCGAGGCCGTAGCCGCCGGGCGTTACAAAAAGGTCAGCGCCAGCTTTTATCAACCGGACAGCCCGCACAATCCCGTGCCCGGCGTCTATTACCTGCGCCACGTCGGTTTTCTGGGCGCGCAGCCCCCGGCGGTCAAGGGTCTTGCCCCGGTCCAGTTTGCCGACGACGGGGGCGACTGCGTGTCCTTTGAATTTGCGGAGGAGGACGTCACCGGCATCCTGCGCCGCATGGCCGGACTATTCCGGGGGCTGCGCGACTATTTTGTGGACAAGGAAGGCCTTGATAAGGCCGATGCAATCATCCCGGCTTGGACTATGGACTGGCTGCAGGAAGATGCCGCCGTGGCCGCCGCAAAAACCGCCGATATTCCGGCATTTCAGGAGAGCGATATGGATAAGGACAAGAAACCCACCACACTGCCGTCCGCGCAATACGGTACTACGGAAGACCCCCGCGTGGCCGAACTGGAGCGGCAGCTCGCCAGTTTTTCCGAAAAATCCCGCCGCGCGGACGCGCAAACGGCAGTGGACAAAGCCCTGGCCGATGGCCGCCTTACCCCTGGCCAGGCCGTTGGTCTGGTGGATTTTATGGCCAGTCTCGACACCGATACCGCAGTCAACTTTGGCGAGGGGGACGGTGCGACCAAGGCTACGCCAAGCGCGTTTATGACCGCGTTTTTGGCCCGCCTGCCCCAGCAGGTGTCGTTTGCAGAGGTCAGCAAGCCCGACGACACCATTGAGGGCCTCACTCCGCAGGACGTGGCAAAAAAAGCCCTCTACTATCAGGAGACCATGCGCGGCAAGGGCATCACCGTAACCACCACCGATGCCGTGGCCGCCGTGACCAGCGGTGCTGCGGCCAAGGAGGCCCCCAATGCCTAACACCAGGCTTTTCAAAACCTTCCAGGCCAGTGGCGATATTGCCCCGTACCGCATCGTCACTGTGGATGCCGATATGCTGGCTACTCAGGCCACAGCCGCCACTCACGCTCTCATTGGCACGTCTGACGAGCTTGGCAAACAGCCCAATGGCACTGTGGACGTTGCCATGTCCGACATCCCGGAAGTCGAGTCCGGGGCGGCCATTGCCGTGGGCGACCCTCTTACCGCCGATGCCGAGGGTTGCGCCGTCAAGGCGACTGCCAACGGCCAGCACATCATCGGTTTTGCCTTTGCCGCTGCCAGCGGTGAAGGGGAAATTATCGACTACATCTACGCTCCCGGCCTGATGACCGTGAGCGCGTAAGGAGCACCCCATGCCTACAGCCCCCTTTGTAATCCAGCCGCAATTGACGGCCATTGCCATCGCCTACGGCCAAAAACCTGCCGATTTCATTGCGGACCAGGTTATGCCCCGCGTCAAGCCCATAAGCAAACGTGAGTTTAAGTACCTCGTCTACGGTCTCGAGACCTATAGCCGCCCGGACACCCGCGTTGGCCGCAAGGGTCGCCCTAACGAGGTATCTTGGTCGTCCAAAGAGGAAACCGCCAGCGTCGACGATTTCGGTCTGGATGACCCCATACCCCAGGACGACATCGACCAGGGCGGCAAAGACGGCATCAACGTCACGGGCCAGAGTACCGAGTACATTATGAGCCTGCTCCGCCTCGACCGCGAGTGCCGCGTCGCCGACCTGGTGCAGAACGCCAGCAGCTATAACGCGGCCAACGTGGAAACGTTGGCAGGCGGCCAGGGGTTGGACAACAACGAGGTCGATGCCCCGGAGATCATCCGCGATATTCTTGAAAGACCCATTGTGCGCCCCAATATCGGCGTCATGTCCCGTCATGTGTGGGGCAAGGTTGCCCACAACGCCCTGCTGGTCAAGGCGATCCGTGGGTCGCTGAGCGGCGACAAAATTACGCCGCAGGATTTTTGCGACTATTTTGAGCTGGAGACCCTGCTCATCGGCCCGGCCCGCAAAAACCGCGCGGTTAAAGGAAAAACTCCCACGCTGGAGAGCATCTGGGGAGCGAACATCGCGTTCCACTACCGCGATTTGGCGGCGAGCACGCAGCGCGGCGTCACCTGGGGCCTCACAGTGCCCTATGGCACTCCGGTGGCCGGGGCCAGCCCCGACGGCAGTATCGGCCTGCGCGGCGGTGTGCGTGTGCGGGCAGGTGAGAGCCTCAAGGAGGTCGTGCTGTCGACCGATGCGGGTTGCCTGATCAAAAACGCCATCGCGGGTTAGCCAATGTACGCCACAGTTGCAGACATGCAGGCCCGTTACGGGGCACAGCTAGTGGCGCTGGCGGGTACGACTGCGGACAAGCAGGTCGACCTGGCCGCCGTGGAGCGTGCTCTCACTGCGGCATGCGCCGAGATAGATGTGGTGTTGTCCGTGCGTTACGCCGTGCCCATTAGCATCACGCCAGTGCCGCCCGTGCTGCGCCGCATTGCCGAGGACCTGGCGGCATCGGCTCTGCCCCGCAACGGTGCGTCAGAGGCCAGCATGTACGAGCGGCGGGCGCGTGAGGCCAGGGATCTGCTGGACAAACTGGCGGCGGGTAAGGCTGCGCTGGGCGCGGGCGCAAGCCCGGCCCAGCCTTCCGGCCAATCAACCAAAGGCGGTATTGCTTATCATGCCCCGTCGTCTGATTTTCGGCGCAAGCTGGAGGATTTGTAATGGGCGCAACACTGGAACTTAAAATTGATGAGCGTGAGCTGAAAAAGCTGGTTGAGCGCGCCCGCCAGGTGCTGGGGCGGCGGCCAAGCTTTAAGCCCTTGCTCTGTGCCATTGGTCTCGAAATGGTCACCAGTACTGGTCGCAGATTTGAGACAGGCACAGCGCCGGACGGCTCCAGGTGGCCCAGTTCGCTCGCCGCCCTACAGGAGGGCAGACAAACCCTCATCAAAACTGGCCGGTTGCGGGACTCCAGCACGTATAATGTCACCTCCACAGATGTTGAGATCGGCACCAATGTGGAATACGCGGGCGTCCATCAGGACGGCGCACAAACCCGCCCGCACACCATTGCCGCCCGTCGCGCGCGGGCCTTGGCAATCCCTGGCATCGGCTACCGCCGCAAGGTCAATCACCCCGGAAGCACCATACCGGCCCGGCCCTTCCTGGGCGTCAGCAGGCAGGACGAAACCGTCATCCACAACCTCACTGAGGACTGGATGCGCAAAATAACAGCGAGGCTCAACCATGCTTGATCTGTTGCGTACCAATATCGCCGCGCACCTGCGGGCAAATCTGCCGGATATGGTCACGGTTCTGGAACTGGACAACACGGCAGATGCCGCCGCCCTGGAGCGTTTGAGCATGGCCAGCCCCGCCGTGGGCGTGGAGATTGTGGGCACGGACGGCCTCATTGTCATGGGCGGATCGCCCTACGCCACGGCCAGCATCGGTGTCTCCGTGGTCTGCACCCCGCAGATCGACGCGGACGGCGTGGCCAAAGATGCTACACAGGCTGCCCTGGCGCTGGTCACAATGGTGCTGGCACATATTGCGGACCAGCATTTTGAGCTGGTGTCTGGCAGGCCAGAGAGCGTGCGCGCCACAAACCTGACCGACGGCGATATTGAGACCAACGGCACGGCCCTGTGGGCCGTGACCTGGAAACACTCCATTGACGTCTCCAACGTCATCAAGCGGCCTGATTTGCCCGATTTTTTGCGCTGTTTTGTCCGCGAGCAGGCAGACGGCAAACCTACCATACAAATCAATCTGCCCGGCACGGATACCGCGCCGGCGAGCAGCGAGGGCTAATATGTACATCACCCCCAAGCACGGCCTGATTGTCCGTAACCCGGCCACGGGCGAGATTTTGCCCGCAGCGGGCGCGGAAATTCCGCCCGGTCCCCACAAGGCCTACTGGCTACGGCGGCAACTGGACGGCGACGTCACCATCAGCCTGGCCGCGCCGGTCACGCCTGCAAAAAACAAAACCTCCACCACCGAGGAGGGGAAATAAATGGCCATCAGCTTTAACGGCATCAGCACAAACGTGCGCGTGCCGCTGACCTATATTGAGTTTGACAACTCCGGCGCTGTCCGGGGTACGCCTGTCATGGAGTGGCGCGTGCTGCTCATGGGCCACCCCGAAACAGGCAATACCGGTGACATCCTCAAACCCGTGCTCATCACCAGCGCGGACCAGGCCGCCGGACTGTGGGGCCAGGGCAGCCAGCTTGCCAGCATGGCACGCATGGCCCTGCGCAACGGCACCACCCTGGAGCTGTACTGCATGGCCGTCCCGGAGGATGCCGCAGCAGTGGCAGCAAAAGGCGCAGTCACGCTCACGGGGCAATGCTCGGTCACCGGGGTTATATCATTATATATAGGCGGCACTCGCGTGCGGGCCAAAGCCGTGGCAGGGGAGACTCTGGCAACAACCGCCGCGCGGTTGGCCGCCGCCGTCAATGCGGACAGCACATTGCCCGTTACCGCCGTTGCCGCTACAGACACACCCGGCCTCATCAACTTGACATGCCGCTGGGCGGGTGCCACGGGCAACGCCCTGGACGTGCGCCTCAATTACGCGTCCGAGGATGTGCTGCCCACCGGCCTGCGTGCCAGCATCACGGCAATGTCCGGCGGCGCTGCCGACCCCGACATGGACCAGGTCGTCACCGCCCTGGGCGACACTTGGTGGAAGGCCCTGGTCACGCCCTGGGTGCAAAAGACCGAGCGCGAGCAGCTGGAGGAGTGGCTGGACGCGCAGTTTGGCCCTATGCGCCAGCAGGAGTGCCAGGCCTGGGGCGCGTATCGCGGTACGCTGGCGGAGACGTCCACCTACGGCAACGGCGGCAACAGCCAGCTTGTGTCCATCCTGGGCGTGGGCAAGTCACCGTCCTCACCCTGGGACATGGCCGCAGCCTACGGCATGCGTGCCGCCGTCTCTCTGGCGGCAGACCCTGCCCGCCCCCTGCAAACGCTGGACCTGACGGGCATCAAAGCCCCAGCGCGGGAGGATCGCTGGAGCCTTGAGGAGCGCAACATCCTGCTCTGGGACGGCATCGCCACCTATCGCGTGGCCGAGGACGACACCGTGCAGATCGAGCGCGAGGTCACCATGTACCAGCAAAACGCATGGGGCCTGGCTGACCCGTCCTATCTGGACGTGCAGACCGTGGCCACGCTTGGGTACTGGCGCTATGCGGTCAATGCCCGCATCACGCAGAAGTTCCCGCGCCATAAACTGGCGGACGATGGCACCCAGTACGGCGACGGCCAGGCCATTGTTACGCCATCGGTCATCCGCGCCGAGCTGCTGGCCCTGTTCCGCGAGCTGGAAGCCAAGGGGCTGGTCGAAAATGCGGACGCGTTCAGGGAGGGGCTGATCGTCGAGCGCAATGCCGATGACCGCAATCGGCTGGACGTGCTGGCCGCTCCCGATCTGGTCAACCAGTTCCGCATTTTTGCGATGCTCACGAGATTCATCCTGTAACTTTTGTCGGCGTAAGTTTGTTCGCTGGCAAGGCGGACGAGCCGGGGGCGACGGGCGCATAGCTGTCTATGTAACCGGAGCCGCCCGGCGCGGATCAACGCCGCCAGCGGGCAAAATCCCGCCGACACAGAGGAGGACAACATGCCCCAGATTACTGGCAAGGCAATAATCAAGGTTGACGGCAACCAGTGGCGCACCACTGATGGCTGCAAGCTCCACCCCGGTGGTGTCGAGCGCGAGGCCAAAGTCGGCGGTGGAAAAGTCCACGGATTCAACGAAAAAACCAAGGCCCCGGAACTGGACGCCTCGGTCTATCACACCAAGGATACAGACCTCACGGCCATCAACGCCATCAAAAATGCCACGGTCATTTTCGAGAGCGACACCGGCGACCGCTATTTGTTGCGCAATGCGTGGGTCGGCTCGCAGGAAGCCCTGGACGCGGAAAACGGCACCGTCGGCGTCAAAATGTCTGCGGAATCCTGCGAACGCCTGTAACCATCGCCCTGTTTTTATCCCAGATTAAAAGACACACACACCCTAAACCTCCTAGCCTTGCGGCTAGGAGGTTTTTGTTATGCACCAACCAAAAGTTATGGATTCCAAGGCCAGTGACGGCATTACGCTGCTCTCCGGCAACCGTCTGCCCATTGATCTGCAGGATGGTCTCACCATCGGGTCCGTCACATACAAAACCGTCATTCTGCGCCAGCTCACCGCCGGCGACGTGCAGGCCGCCAGTGAGGCGGCGGAGCGCCTTGTGTCCACCGCAACGGGCGAGCTTGCCCTGGTGAGCAGCCCCGCGCGCATGGGGCAAGAAGTATTGCGCCGCCAAATCGCCATGTTGGAGGACGGCAACGGTGGAAAATTTGATGGTCCCCTGGAGCCGGATGATATGGCACGCCTGACTCTCACTGATCTTAACACTCTGCAAATGGGCGTGGGCATCCTCGACGCGCACGTGGAAAAAGCCGTGGAAGCTATGGGCAAACGGGGGCGACCTGATGCTGGTTCTGCCGCATCTGCTGACTCTGGCAGTGCGGCTGGCCAGCCTGGCTAACATCCCATTGACCACGGCGCTGGATATGCCCGCGCCCCGCCTTTGTAACCTGCTCCGCATTATCAGGACTGCCACGCCATGAAAACATCGCTCATCATCGACCTTGCAGGCAATCTGCAAGACCGCGCCCGTCAGTACACGCAGGCCCTGTCTGGCATGGCCGGGCGGGCCAATGCTGCCTTTGCGGGCATGCGGTCTGCGGCGGCCACTGCGGGGCGAGGTCTGGACCAGCTCGCGGGGCGTTATACTGCAAGTATTGCCGGGCTTGGTGTTACCTACAAGGCCACGCGGGCAGTCATGGACAGCGCCAAGCTGGACAAGTTCCTCGCCCGTGTTGCCATCACGGGCGAGGCCTCGGCCCAGCAGGCGGCCAACCTGCGCACCGAGCTGTACGACATGTCCCGTCAGACAGGCCGCCCCATGCAGGATCTGCTAGACGGATTTTACGGCCTTATCCAATCAGGTCAGAGCTGGGAGCAGGCACTCGGCACCATCCGGGCCATCAACCCGGCAATGGCCGTCACGGGAGCCAAGGCCGAGACCCTCGGTTCCGCCATGAGCGTGGCCGCGCAGGCTTTCAAGTTTGACCTTTCGGATGTCAAAACCGCCACACTGGTACTGGATCAGATGACCCAGGCAGGCTTTGCGGGCAATGCGGAGCTGGAAGACCTGGCGAGCATCTTTGGTCGCGTGGGCAACAGCGCCAAAAATGCCGGTATGGATTTTACGCAGACCCTGGCATTTATTGAGCGCTTGAGTCTCGTGGAGCGTCAGCCGGAACGTCTGGCCACACTCGTTGACTCTACGCTGCGCCTGTTTACGAACAACACTTATCTGAAGGACGCCGCCAAGGCCACGGGCGTCAAATTTTACGACGCAAAGGGGGAGAAGCGCGCCGCAGTGGATGTCCTCAAAGACATCCGTGAGGAATACAAACATTTTAAAACTGACGCTGCCCGCGACAAGGCATTTGCCTCCGCGTTTGGCAAGACTGACCTCGACACCCAGCGAGGCCTGCGCATCTTGCTTGATGGCAACACGCTTGAGGATATCGGCAAAATGAATGCCGACATCAAAGATGCGGGCGGCACAATCGAAAAAAATTTACCCGACGCCATCAAAAACTCCGTTGACCAGGTGGGCCGTCTGAAGGCTGCTCTGGGCAAAGCGGCGGACGAATTTGCACAACCCATCAACGACGTGATCAGCCGCATGATCGGCAAGGTGCTGGACGACGGCAAGCTCGGCGGCAAGGAGTTGCTGGTGGGCGGCGCTGCCGCCGGGCTGGCTGGTTTTGGAGCTATAAAACTTGCCGGGCGTGGACTTTCCCGCATGGGCGGGAGCTTTGCGGGCGGCATGGCCCAGCGTATGACGCAGGGCATGGGCGGCCTGGCCGGGCTCAAACTGCCGCTGCCAGTGTATGTGGTCAATAAGCAGATGTCCCTCACGCGCGATGCCATGTTGGGCAAGGACGGTGCCGTTCTGCCCGATGGCGGCTCGGGCAAGCCGGGCAAGTCTCCCAAGGGCAAGGGCGGCAGGTTTGGCCGAGGTCTCGGCCGCATTGGCGGCATGGGGCTGGCAGCCGCCACCGCCTACGGAGCCTACGAGATCATGGCCGATGACCAGGCAACCATCGGCGACAAGGCCGGGGCCATCGTCGATACAGCCGGGCAGGCCGCTGGCGGTTGGGCTGGCGGCGCTCTGGGTGCCAAGATCGGCGCGTCTATCGGCACATTTATCGCGCCCGGCCTGGGTACGGCAATCGGCGGCGCGCTTGGCGGCGTTGTTGGCGGCATCGCCGGATCAGGCCTGGCGCAGAGCATGACCAATGCCGTCAAAGGCTGGCTGGGCCTTGGCGATGACAAGGCCGACGACCCCGCATCACAGCAAATGCAACGAGCCGCGGAGACCATGCAGTCAGCCGCACAGCAGCTGGCGGCAGCCACGGCCAACGGCGTGGCCGTCGACGTCAACGTGCAGGGCAATGCCCAGGCCACCTTGCGGCGCGGTAACGGCTCAGTGTACAGCGGGGCTAGCTACGCCCAACAGATCGCCAGCGAGATGATGGGGGACTGATGTTTACCCGTACCTTTTTCAGCAACTTACGTCAGGCCAGTTTCCGGGGCGCAAAATTTGAGGTTGACGACGTGGACGCTTCCGGCGGCCGCCGTCTGGTCAAGCACGAGTACCCGCTGCGTGATGAGCCATATGCCGAGAACATGGGGCGCAAGGCGCGTGAGTACAGCGTCAAGGCCTTTGTGATCCAAGGCCGCAGTTACAGCTACTTTGACGCCCGCAAAGAGTTGCTCAAGGCCCTGGAATCATACGGGCCGGGCACGCTCATCCATCCCTGGCACGGCGAGATCAAGGTCTGCGTTGACCGTTACTCTATGCGCGAGAGCATGGAGAGCGGCGGCCTGCTCCAGGTGGACATTACGTTTTGCGAGGCTGGCAGTCTTGAGCAGCCAGCGGCCACGGCAGACACGGCGTACGGCACCAACAAAGCCGCAACCAGCGTGCGGGAGGCGCTTAAAAAAGAGTTCCTGGAAAAATTTGGGCCAGCGGCGCGCGAGCTGGCCGCCGTGGCCGAGACCCTGCAAACTGGTGCGGCTCTGGTTATGGAATACATGGGGCTGCCCCAGGCGCTCATGGCCGAGGGGCTTGCCTACGCCATGAGTCTTATTGCCACACCATCGGCCCTTTTTGGCGCACTCACGAGCCTGTTCGGCGGTCTGGTCGGTTCCGGCGGCGAGTCCGTAGACGTAGATAGCTCCTATTCTTTTGCATCCACTCCCTCGCGTGGCGTGGAACCCATTGACGAACTGCTCACCACAAACCCGGTCATTGATACGCCGTCAACGATTGCCCTGCGCACCACCCTGGCGGGTATTGCCGTAACGGAGCTGGCCGCCGCCTCGGCCTACAAGGATTTTGTGACGTCTGACGACGCGCTGGTGGAGCGCGATACCACGCTGGCGGGCATAGACGCCGTTGCGCCCGTCGTCAGCGACCCCGTGTATGGCAGTCTGGCCGAGCTGCGCCGGGCCGTGGCTGTGGACCTGACCACGCGCGGCGGCCAGTTGCCCAGCCTGCGCACGGTGGAGCTGCCCGCGACCATGCCCGCACTGGTGGCCGCCTACAATATATATGGCCACGCCGACAGAGCGGACGAGATCGTCAGCCGCAACCATGTGCGCCATCCCGGCCGCGTGCCGGGGCAAACGCCTCTGGAGGTGCTCAGTGAGTGACACGCAGCGCCCAACCGTCCGCCTGGAGGTTGACGGCAAGCTCTACGGCGGCTGGAAGGATATCGAGATCAGTCGCAGCCTGGAGCAGTGCGCGGGCACGTTCCGGCTGTCGGTCACGGACCGCTGGCCGCAGCAATCGCAATCCCGCCAGGTGCCCGCCGGGGCGTCTTGCCGGGTATTGGTCAACGGCGCGCCCGTCATCACCGGCTATGTGGACGACGTGGAGGTCAGCTATGACGCCAATGCGCACACATACAGCGTCACGGGCCGGGACAAAACGGCGGACCTCGTGGATTGCTGCCCGCCATCCACGCAGCTCAAGGGCGGTGGGCTGGTTGACTTGGCGCGCCGCTGGGCCGCGCTGTTTGGCATCCAGGTGGTGGTGGCCGTCTCTGGCAGTCTGGCCACAGTGCCCAATTTCAAGACGGACGAGGGCGAGACCTGCTTCGGGATGCTTGAGCGCCTGGCTCGTGCCAACGCCGTCATGCTGACCACAGACGGCCAGGGCCGTCTGGTCATCGCCAGGGCGGGCACTGCCAAGGCGGCGGTGGGCCTCAAGCTGGGCGGCAACCTTAAAAAGTTGACCATGTCCAGCTCCATGAAAGAGCGGTTTTCCGTCATCACGGTCAAGGGGCAATCAGGTGGATCTGAAAGCTGGAACGGCACAACCAACGCCCAGGCCAAAGGATCGGCAACGGACTCCCGCGTGCCGCGCTACCGCCCGCTGACCCTGGTAGCGGAGCAGGAAGAATACGGCAGCGCCACTACCCGCGCCCGGCACGAGGTCGCCATCCGTTATGGTAAAGGGCACAAGGTCCAGGCCACGGTCAACGGCTGGTTTGCCGGGTCAGCACTGTGGCGGCACAACACCCTGGTCGACCTGCTGGGTGACAAGGGTGCGGTGCTCAAAACCCTGCTGATTGTGGGGGTAACCTACAAACTTTCGGACAGCGACGGCTGGATCAGCGAGCTGACACTCTCGCCCAAGGAGGCCTACGACCTCATCCCCGAAGCGCCCAAGGGCAAAAAGGGTAAAGGCAAAGACGCCGGAACCTGGGCTGATCAGGAGTGAAAAAAATATGCATGACCGATTGTTGCGCGCCCTGCGCACCAGCATTTACACGCTCATCGGGCGGGCGGTACTGCACGTTGTTGACTCTGCGCCAGGCTGCCAGACCCTGCAGGTGCAGGTGCTGGCTGACGAAACCCAGGATGGCGTGGAGCATGTCGAGCCCTACGGTTTTACGTCTAATCCTCTCCCAGGGGCTGAGGGCGTGGTGCTCAATGTTGGGGGGCGGCGCGGGGCGGCTGTGGGTTTCAACTTCGGCAATCGCAGCTTCCGGGTTGCAGGGCTCAAGAGTGGAGAGGTCTGCATCTACACCGATGAAGGGGATAAGATCACGCTCATGCGGGATCGGCATGTGAAGATTGAAACCCTGCATCTGGAGATTGACGCGGATGAGGATGCGACCATCACCACCAAAAAGTACACGGTCAACGCCTCTTACGGCGTAGCCTACAACACGCCGTCCTATCAGCTCGGCAGTGATGGCAGTTGCGCCGTACAGATGAATGCGGACATGGCAATCAAGGGCAACACCACGCAGGACGGCAGCATCACCTCCACTGGCGACCAGGTCGCCGCTGGTGTCAGCACCGCACACCACACACACCCCGGCGATAGCGGCGGCACAACGGGACAACCACAATAGGAGCGCCCAATGGCTAATGACCTCGGTATATTTATGACGGAGCTGGGCGCGGACTGCGTCGCTGCTGCAGGTGATGTGCTGGGCGATGACACCCTGCGCACCGCCGTTATTCTCTCCCTGTTTTGCCACCGCCGGGCAGAGGATGAGGACGTTATTCCCGATGGCACAAGTAACAAGCGCGGCTGGTGGGCCGATACCGTGGCCCCGTTGACGGACTACGGTCTGGGACAGACGGCGGCGGACGGCGGCGCGACAGACCGCATAGGCTCCCGGCTTTGGCTGTTGAGTCGCGAAAAGCAGCTGCCGGAGGTGCTTGCAAAAGCCCAATACTACGCCGCAGAGGCCCTGCAATGGCTGCTGGATGATGGCCGGGCCACCGATGTCGTCGTCACCGCGACCAACCCGCAAACAGGCTGGCTGGCGCTGGAGATCATCATCACGCTGCCGGACGGCAGCACCTATACCGACAAGTACAACTACCAGCCCGCAACTGGATTTTTTCTCCAGAATTAAAAGACTTGCCTTCAGCCAGCACATATTGTGCTGGCATGCCATTCACACGCCCCACACTTACTGATCTGATCGCCCGCGCCCAGGCTGACATGGATAGCCGCCTGGACGGCGAACCGTATCAGCGCCGCCGCCTCCTGGCCGTCCTGGCAAGGATGGAGGGCGGTGTTGCGCACGGCCTGTACGGTTATCTCGACTGGCAGGCGCTACAGATCATGCCGGACACGGCAGAGCTGGAGCACCTTGAGCGCTGGTCGAGCATCTGGGGCGTCCCTCGTAAAGCGGCCACC
>PPYF01427971.1_pt1 | contig 12341 bp, 13 predicted proteins | sample 1559871 | NCBI WGS metagenome assembly PPYF01 (sample SAMN08240021, study PRJNA423297) | Human gut metagenome, whole genome shotgun sequencing project. | reverse complement strand
AAAAAAAGCCCCACCAGAATGGCGGGGCAAAGAGAATAGCTAGTTAGCTATTTAACGCGGGACGTTCGCTGATAGCGATACGCTGCGCTGCGATGGGTTCAGGCTCATTACGAATTAAATCAATATGCAGTAAACCGTTTACGAAGGTTGCGCCAGAGACTTCCATATTTTCAGCCAGCGTAAAGCTCAGGCTAAAAGGCTGATTCATAAGCCCTTGATGCAGCCATTTTTTCTCTTCTTTTGGCTGCTCTGGCGTGCCTTTTACGCTCAGGCGCGTACCTTCCAGTTGAATCTCTAAATCTTCCTGACGAAAACCTGCCAGCGCGAGGGTAATGCGGTAGTGGTTATCGTCGCTTTTCTCAATGTTGTACGGCGGGAAGCTCTGGCTTTCACCGGCGTTTTGCAGTGCGTTGGCCAGTTTGTCAAAACCGATCCATTGACGCATCAGTGGGGATAAATCGAAGTTACGCATAGTCATTTCTCCTTCTAAGAAGCGAGTAAGTACCTGCAAATCCGAAGATTCGCATATGCTCCCTGACGGCGAGCATGGAAATGTCAGGCCGCGCCAGGCGGCCTTAGGGAATTAGTTGATTTCGATACGGCGCGGTTTTTTCGCTTCCGGAATCACGCGTTCGAGATCGATATACAGCAGACCATTCACCAGGTTAGCACCACGAACATGAATGTTCTCAGCTAACTGGAATTTACGTTCAAAGTTGCGTTCAGCGATGCCCTGGTACAGATAGGTGCGCTCTTTTTGTTCGTCGGCGTGAGCACCTTTCACCACCAGCAGATTATCCTGGGCGGTAATTTCCAGTTCGCTCTCAGCAAAACCAGCCACAGCGATAGCAATGCGGTAATGGTTTTCGTCTACCAGTTCAACGTTATACGGAGGGTAGCCGCCATTACTCTGGCTCTGGTTGTTTTCTAAGTGGTTAAACAAACGGTCAAATCCAATAGCAGAACGGTAAAGCGGGGATAAATCAAAGTTACGCATAATCAATAGCTCCTGAAATCAGCGAGAATCTAAGACCTTCCACAATGGACAGGTCAGGTAGCCAGAACACCCATCAGGCGCGTCCTCATCGGCTACGATGTAAAAATGGGTCTGGAAATGAACTTTTCAAGCCTTATCAGCGGACTTTTTTTTGCAGTTTATGGTCTATTGCATATGATATGCAGCGGAATGACATTACTCGGAGGATGCTCCAGCGTGATGTCCCATACCGGGGGGAAAGAAGGAACGTATCCTGGCACCCGCGCCAGCGCAACCATGATTGGCGACGATGAAACCAACTGGGGCACAAAATCGCTGGCGATACTCGACATGCCATTTACCGCAGTACTGGACACAATATTGCTACCGTGGGATGTGTTCCGCAAAGACAGCTCAGTGCGCTCGCGCGTTGAAAAAAGCGAAGCCAACGCACAAGCCACCAATGCGGTTATTCCACCGGCCAGAATGCCTGATAACTGATTTAGCGATCAGTTTCGGTGATCCACAACTGACCGTCCTCCATCCACGCCAACCATTGACCATCCGGCGAGAAAACCACGGCGTCCGCAGAAGGTGGATTGGCGTGGTTTTCGGTTAAATACTCAACCTCGCCGCTTTGCGCATGGGCACAAGCAATCCGATTATCCAGCACAAATCCCAGCCATTCGCCTGATGGATGCCAGTTAAATGCAGACTGAATATCCGTTTTATTATGGGTTAACTGGCGTGGTTCACCGCCCTGTGGCGAGATAAGCCACAGTTGCACAATGCCGTTATCATCACGCATTAAAAACGCAATTTGTGTTCCTTGAGGATTACAACGCACCCAGTGGCGCGGAATGTTAACCAGGCCCGGGTAAATACGATGGTGCGTAAAGGTTAAACGTCGCTGCACGACACCACGCGGTGGCGCAGGCAGGGTTGTTTCCGTTCCACTTAACGGCACATCACCTGCCGCTTTCCAGCCAGCTTCATCTTTCGGCAACTCGACAATAAACAGCTCCGGCACTTTCTCGCCCTTTGCCGAAAGTGTGTCGCCAATAAACGCCAGCGCGTGATTTCCTACCCATCCTTCTTCATAAGCACGATTGATTTCATCACTGCCAGGCTGTGGCGTGGGCGTGGTTTTACTTACCAGCACGCACCAGTGGCTACCGCTGTATTCACGCGAATGCTGCTTTTGTACGTTGACCGGGCCAAACGGTGCAGCAACACCGACATTTCGCAAATCCAGCGCCGGATCGAGTTCATGCATTACATGGTCGTTGTAGGTAAAGCTCACCCTTTCACCGTTCGGGCTAAAGACATGTACATGGCTGCCGCCACGTAGCGCTCCTGGCGTATATGGCGCGGTAATATCCATTGCATCGAGATTGCTCACCTTGCCGCTTTCAACAATCACTCCGCGCCGATGATGAAAGTCGTAATACCATGTTTCATCAGGATTTTCCGGGCCGTGGATGAAGACATACTTCTCTGACTTCGGATGAACGGTCACCACGCCGACGTATGCGCCCTGTGACGCGCGATAGATAACCTCGACCTCGCCGGTATGGATATTCACACGCTCAATGGTCTCGCCGGTAAACGACGCCCCAGAAGGCCGCACGTCAAACACCAGCCACTGGCTGTCGGGCGTCCAGGTATTGGTATTGGTGAGCAGGTGATTACGGGGAGCAAAGGTTATCTGTTTCATGGCGTGGTCCTGATACAAAACGGTTCCCGCCATCATACTTCACAAGGACTTCACTTTCAGACAATAGTCTTTTGCCATCGTGATGAATGTGAGTGAAAAGATGGAACATTTCGACGTGGCGATTATTGGCCTCGGCCCGGCAGGGTCGGCGTTGGCGCGAAAGTTAGCAGGCAAAATGCAGGTGATCGCACTGGATAAAAAGCACCAGTATGGTACAGAAGGTTTCAGCAAACCTTGTGGCGGTCTGCTGGCACCGGACGCGCAGCGATCTTTTATTCGCGATGGACTGACGCTTCCTGTCGATGTCATCGCCAACCCGCAGATTTTCAGCGTCAAAACCGTCGACGTCGCCGCATCGCTCACGCGTAACTACCAGCGAAGCTATATCAATATTAATCGCCATGCTTTCGACTTGTGGATGAAATCGCTGATCCCCGCCAGCGTTGAGGTTTACCACGACAGCCTGTGTCGAAAAATCTGGCGTGAGGATGATAAATGGCATGTCATTTTTCGCGCAGACGGCTGGGAGCAGCATATTACCGCCCGCTATCTGGTCGGTGCCGATGGTGCCAACTCGATGGTGCGGCGGCATCTCTACCCGGATCATCAGATTCGTAAATATGTCGCCATCCAGCAGTGGTTCGCAGAGAAACATCCGGTGCCGTTCTACTCCTGCATCTTTGATAATGCGATAACTGACTGTTACTCATGGAGTATCAGCAAAGACGGTTATTTTATCTTTGGCGGTGCCTATCCGATGAAAGACGGTCAGACGCGTTTCACGACGCTAAAAGAGAAAATGAGCGCCTTTCAGTTCCAGTTTGGTAAGGCGGTGAAAAGCGAAAAATGCACGGTGCTGTTTCCCTCACGCTGGCAGGATTTTGTCTGCGGCAAGGACAACGCCTTTCTGATTGGCGAAGCGGCGGGATTTATCAGCGCCAGCTCGCTGGAGGGGATTAGCTATGCGCTGGATAGCGCAGAGATTCTGCGTTCGGTATTACTGAAGCAGCCAGAGAAGCTCAATACCGCTTACAGGCGCGCCACTCGCAAACTGCGTTTAAAACTCTTCGGCAAGATAGTAAAAAGCCGATGCCTGACCGCACCGGCTCCCATAATGCAGGTGGAGATCAGCAAGCCGCAGATAATCGGCGTTTTACGCGCAAAGCCCAGTGAAAAGCCCTTACGTACCAGCAGATCCGCGACCCAGCCTGAGAGCAGGACGCCAATAAACGCCGCAAGGAACGGCACTGTGGTCATAAAGCCCGCTTTCAGCGCCGTGATTCCTTTTTCCTGAGTTAAATAGTTCGGGAACCAGGTTAAGAAGAACCACAGTGTAGAAGCCACCGCAAATTGCCCAAGATAGACACCGATCAGTTTACGATGGAACACCAGTTTCCAGTCTTTGGCTGTTAACGGCTGACGCGCCTCTTTCTTCACCGGCGCATCGCCATCCACCAGACCACCGCCATCACGAATGTAATCCAGTTCAGCTTTGCTGATGCCTTTGGTCAGACGCGGCGGCTGATAAACCTTAAACCAAATCAGCGACCAGATAATGCCGATACCACCGGTGACAATGAACACCCAGTGCCAGCTCAACATCTCCTGAATCCAGATCAGCAGCGGAGTCAGAAACGCCAGACCGACAAACTGACCAGACGTATAAAAACCAACGGCAGAAGCACGTTCATGTTCCGGGAACCAACTGGTTACCATCCGGTTATTGGTCGGGAACGCGGGCGCTTCGAAAATACCGGTTATCGCGCGCAGACCAATTAATGACATTAAGCCCGTGGCAAAGCCCTGGAATAACGTCGCCACTGACCAGCCAAATATCGCAATAAAATAAGTCACGCGTGAACCTACGCGATCTAAAAACCAACCACCGGGGATCTGACATAGCGTATAAAGCCAGGCGAAGGCTGAAAATACATAGCCCATTTGCGCTTTAGTAATACCAAACTCTTCCTGAATATGGGCAGAAGCCACGGCCAGGTTAGCGCGGTCAACATAACAAATGACCACCGTAATAAAGATCATCACCAGCGTCAGATAACGCCGACGCCCCGGCTTTGCTGCATTAACGGGAATATCCATAGCGAGCTTTCTCCAGATTTTGGGCATAGCGAAGCCGCTCACCATGCCCTGTAATTTACAGAGGGTTATATTTTTGTATTGCTGTTTTAGTGCCCGATGAGGGGCTTACGTGGCAGGAATTACCACTCTGCTACGCTGTTATCTTCATGACGCCAGAGCGGATTACGCCAGTCCGGGGCATTTTTACTGAACTCAATAACTTTAGCTTCGTCGATTTCCACGCCTAAGCCCGGTTTCGTTAATGGTTTAAAGAAACCGCCGACCATGCTGAAGTCTTCTTTGTTTTTCACAAAGTCGAGTAACTCCGCGCCTTTGTTGTAATGAATGCCCATACTTTGTTCCTGAAGGACGGCGTTATAGGAAACAAAGTCGATATGCAGGCAAGCCGCCAGTGCAATCGGTCCGAGCGGACAGTGCGGCGCAAGGGTCACGTCATAGGCTTCTGCCATTCCGGCAATTTTGTAGCATTCGGTAATACCGCCTGCGTGGGAGAGATCCGGTTGCAGAATCGAAATACCGCCTGCCTCCAGCACACGTTTAAAATCGAAGCGTGAGAACATGCGCTCACCCGCCGCCAGTGGAATATGCGTTTGTGCCGCCAGTTTCGGGTAGTATTCGGCCTGTTCCGCCAGCACCGGCTCTTCAATAAACAGCGGACGATACGGTTCCAGCTCTTTAATCAGCACTTTCGCCATCGGCGCGCTGACGCGACCATGGAAGTCCAGACCAAACTCAATCTGATTACCAAAGGCTTCACGAATTTGCGCCACGGTGTTGACTGCCGCATCTACCGCGCGGGAGTTATCAATTAGCCCCAGTTCTTCACAACCATTCAGTTTGAAGGTATCGAAGCCGATTTCGCGTAGCGTTTTAATGCCGTCGATAACATCCGCCGGACGATCGCCGCCGACCCAACTGTAGGCTTTAATTTTGTCGCGAACCAGGCCGCCCATCAGTTGCCAGACCGGCGCATTCAGCACTTTGCCTTTGATATCCCATAACGCCTGGTCGATCCCGGCGATGGCGCTCATCAGGATTGGACCGCCACGATAAAATCCGGCGCGATACATCACTTGCCATAAGTCGTTGATGCGTGACGGGTCCTGACCAATCAAATAGTCACTCAGCTCGTGGACTGCCGCTTCCACCGTGCGAGCGCGGCCTTCAATCACGGGCTCGCCCCAACCGACCACGCCTTCATCGGTTTCAATTTTCAGGAACATCCAGCGGGGAGGTAAACGATACGTGGTAATTTTGGTGATTTTCATTGCACTGCCTCTCGATACGCCTTAACAAATGCTGCTGCCTGCTGCGCAGTCCGTTCTACGGACTGCCCGGCGCGATAGAGATCGCTACCTAAGCCCGCTCCGGCACAGCCTGCATCTATCCACTGCGCCAGGTTTTCTGGCGTCACACCGCCAACGGCAAAGACCGCGATGTCCAGTGGTAATACCGCTTTTAATGCTTTGATGTATTGCGGACCAAAAGCCGATGACGGGAATATTTTCAGCGCCTGCGCGCCCGCTTCGAGCGCGGTAAAGGCTTCGGTCGCCGTCGCACAGCCGGGGCAGACGGTCATGCCGTAGCCCACCGCACGGCGGATCACTTCACTATGGATATTGGGCGTAACGATGAGCTGACAGCCCATTCTGGCGAGCGCATCGACCTGTTCAGGTTTCAGTACCGTACCTGCGCCAATCAACGCCTTATCGCCGTACCTCTGCGCCAATCAACAAACCAGAGAGAAATTCGCTGACCTGTTCGCGGGGAAGTGTTCCCAGCACATGCGAGGCGCGAACTTCAAAAAGCTGTGGCAATACGGCGGGCGCATTAAGGCCACGCTCAAGACCAGCCGCGAAAGCATCGGCAGAGTTTTCCTGCGGCGGCAAACCTGCGCCAATCAATGAGTGATTTAACAGTAAATGATGTAATTCACCGGTCATCACGGTGCGAAAATCGTTAATTTGCTGGCTATCGGCCTGCACCCATTTGCAATGCGTACCGGGCATGACATAAAGAGAGGAAGGAGCGAGAGTGCGCGCGCCGATCAATTGTGTTTCTTCGCCGCGCATCACATTGTGGTTATCGTCATGAGAGACGCATAATCCGGGAATAATCCAGATATTGTCGCCAGCAGATGTTAATTGTTCGCCAATAGACGAGAAACGGGCTGGAACGGATAAATACGGCGCAACTTTCCAGCCGACATTGCTGCCGACCATTCCTGCCATTACCACTGGCGTATTCTCTTCACGCCAGTCGGTCGTCACTTCTGCTAACACCGCAGCCGGAGATTTTCCGTTCAGGCGCGTGACGCCTGCTTCTGATTGCCTGCTGTCCAGGCAGTGGTCGCCCTGATAAAGCCAGGCGCGCAGATTGGTCGATCCCCAGTCAATTGCGATGTAGCGAGCTGTCATGTGATTTCCTTTAACCTTCGTGTCGAGCTGGCGATCATGGTAAGCGCCGCCTGCTCTGCCGCATCGCCGTCCTGATGCCTTATCGCATCGAACAGCGCCTTATGTTCCTGGAGCGTTTGCGGCATGTTGGCCTCATCGCCCATCCAGGTTCGTTCAAAAACCGCCCGCTGCAGCGAACTGATCGCAATGCTCAGTTGCTGTAACACCGGGTTATGTACCGACTGCAGCACCGCCTCGTGGTAGCGAATATCCGCTTCGTTAAACGCTTCGCGGTCCTGATTGTTAGCAATCATCTCGTTCAGCGCCGATTCAATCTGCGCCAGATCGCTGGAGGTCGCGCGCTCTGCTGCCCAACGGGCAATAGCCGGCTCTACCAGGTTTCGCACTTCGCTCATTGCACTGATAAGCCGTGGGTCATAGTCGTTTTCCAGCACCTTTTATTGAGAGTCATGGAGAGTCCTTGTGCTCTGTATGTTCTTCTCTACTTTACCCCGATCGATGCATAACGCGGCAATTTTGTAGTACCAGCGTGATGACGTTCGCGTTTGCTGTGCGCCTAATGTAGTACAAAGTTATATTGTTGTACTACAATTTAGATCACAAAAAGAACAATCCATAAGAAAATGTTCTACGTCGGGCAAAAATCTGAAAAGGGAGATCAGGCGCTAAACTGGGGGGAAAGAAGAGTATGCTTTCAACGGCTTAGCACTCTTGTTTAAAGGATTAATCATGAAATTGAATTTTAAAGGATTTTTTAAGGCTGCCGGTTTGTGTTCTTTGGCATTTGCGTTGACCGGATGTATCACCTGGGGATTGGTTTCCAATACTGCAAGCCGTCCACATGCCGAGCAATGGCGGTCAGACACGATTAAGGGTTTATCGCTGGCAGAAGATAGTAACGGTACGAAAGGCTATGTTTTTGTTGGTGAATCGTTGGACTATCTGTTGACCACCGGCGGCGATGAGGTAGTTAACATGCTGAACGATCCGGCAATTCATGGTGAAAGAATCACCGTTTCTGATAACGCGAAATTTATTTTAAGCAGCAGTAATAAGAATTTCTCTGGTGCTATTACGCTCTATTACGACTGGAACAACGAAGAAGATAAGGCACTGGCAACACAATATGGTTTTATTTGTGATACCCGGCGTTGTACATGGATGCTGGACGGTTTGAAAGGCTCAATCCACCAGAAAAATAAAAAAGCGGATTATTCAAACGTGATGGTTTTCCATCAACCCTTTACGGTGGGATTTTATGAGTACAAAGCAACAGATGGCGTCCCGCGCGGCCTCGTTAATGCGCTGCTGCCAGTCACTCTTACGCTGGATATAGTAACGTCACCACTCCAGTTCCTGATTTTATGCACGACCAGAAATTGTTAATCGCTGCGGGCAAACGCATTCATGCCGTTTGCCCGTTCACTGATTAATTCAGCACATACTTCTCAATAGCAAATGCCACGCCATCTTCAAGGTTGGATTTGGTGACAAAGTTCGCCACTTCTTTCACCGAAGGAATAGCGTTATCCATCGCCACACCGACGCCTGCATATTCAATCATTGCGATGTCGTTTTCCTGATCGCCAATCGCCATGATTTCTTCCGGTTTAATACCTAACACGTCGGCCAGTGATTTCACACCCGTACCTTTGTTAACGCGTTTATCGAGGATTTCGAGGAAGTACGGCGCACTTTTCAGCACGGTGTATTTTTCTTTCACTTCCTGCGGAATACGCGCAATGGCCTGGTCGAGGATGGCGGGTTCATCAATCATCATCACTTTCAGGAACTGGGTATTGGGGTCCATTTTCTCCGCTTCGCAGAACACCAGCGGAATGGTGGCAACGAAAGATTCATGCACCGTGTAGTAGCTGATATCTCGGTTGGCGGTGTACAGCGTGGTGCGGTCCAGGGCGTGGAAATGAGAACCAACTTCGCGGGAGAGTTTTTCCAGGAAACGGTAGTCGTCATAGCTGAGAGCGGTTTGCGCCACGGTGCTACCATCAGCGGCCTTCTGTACCAGCGCGCCGTTATAAGTAATGCAGTAGTCGCCCGGCTGTTCCATATGCAGCTCTTTCAGGTAATTGTGAACACCTGCATAAGGGCGCCCCGTCGTTAGCACGACATTCACACCGCGAGCACGAGCTGCGGCAATCGCATTTTTAACGGCGGGTGAAATGGTGTGATCGGGCAGCAGAAGGGTGCCATCCATATCGATAGCAATGAGTTTGATAGCCATGAGTTCCCCTGGTAGATTGGTTCCTGACCCATGCTAACGCGATTCCGCTCAAAAATCAGTACAACACCCGAGGGAAAAGGGGGATGCAACGCGCATTGCGTGCTCCCCATTTGCTTAGCGGAAAAGTTTCCCTTTCAGCAGTTCCATGCCTGCGGAAAGCAGATCTGTTGATTACTCAGCCAGGTTGAGAGAATGGCCCCTAAGCCGCCACTTTGCAGTTTTTCCAGCAGCACCTGAATGCCGCCCTGCTCCTCAACCCAGCTCAAAATCGCCTGATATTTCCCCGCATCGCCTTTCAGAAAGGCACCGACAACTTCATCAAAAAGCCCCATGATAATCACCTGTAAAGCGTTACGTGTTGACCCAAAAAGTATAGATCTGCGGGATGATAATTGCGGATTGCAGAAATAAAAAGGGCGGAGATGATCTCCGCCCTTTTCTTATAGCTTCTTGCCGGATGCGGCGTGAACGCCTTATCCGGCCTACAAAAACATGCAAATTCAATATATTGCAGGAGTCTCGTAGGCCTGATAAGCGTAGCGCATCAGGCACGCTCGCATTGTTAACGCCATTAAATATCGATATTCGCCGCTTTCAGAGCGTTCTCTTCGATAAACGCACGGCGCGGTTCAACGGCGTCGCCCATAAGCGTAGTGAACAACTGGTCGGCAGCAATCGCATCTTTAACGGTAACGCGCAGCATACGACGGCTTTCCGGGTCCATGGTGGTTTCCCACAGCTGTTCCGGGTTCATCTCGCCCAGACCTTTATAACGCTGGATGGAGAGGCCGCGACGGGACTCTTTCACCAGCCAGTCCAGCGCCTGCTCGAAGCTGGCTACCGGCTGACGACGTTCGCCACGTTCGATAAATGCATCTTCTTCCAGCAAGCCACGCAGTTTCTCACCCAGCGTGCAGATACGACGATATTCGCCGCCGGTGATAAACTCGTGATCCAGCGGATAGTCAGTATCCACACCGTGGGTACGCACGCGAACAATCGGCTCGAACAGGTTTTGTTCGGCATTGGTATGGACATCAAACTTCCACTGGCTGCCGTGCTGTTCTTTGTCGTTCAGTTCGCTGACCAGCGCGTTCACCCAGCGGGTAACGGTCTGCTCATCAGAGAGATCGGCTTCCGTCAGCGTCGGCTGATAGATAAGCTCTTTCAGCATTGCTTTCGGATAACGACGCTCCATGCGGTTGATCATTTTCTGCGTCGCGTTGTACTCAGACACCAGTTTCTCTAACGCTTCGCCAGCCAGCGCCGGTGCACTGGCGTTGGTGTGCAGCGTTGCGCCATCCAGCGCGATAGAGATCTGGTACTGATCCATCGCTTCGTCGTCTTTAATGTACTGTTCCTGCTTACCTTTCTTCACTTTGTACAGCGGCGGCTGAGCGATGTAGACGTGACCACGTTCAACGATTTCCGGCATCTGACGATAGAAGAAGGTCAACAGCAGCGTACGAATGTGCGAGCCGTCGACGTCCGCATCGGTCATGATGATGATGCTGTGATAACGCAGTTTGTCCGGGTTGTACTCGTCACGACCGATACCACAACCAAGCGCGGTGATAAGCGTCGCCACTTCCTGAGAAGAGAGCATCTTATCGAAGCGCGCTTTCTCGACGTTGAGGATTTTACCCTTCAGCGGCAGAATCGCCTGGTTCTTGCGGTTACGCCCCTGCTTCGCAGAGCCGCCCGCGGAGTCCCCTTCCACAAGGTACAGTTCGGAAAGCGCCGGATCGCGTTCCTGGCAGTCTGCCAGTTTGCCCGGCAGGCCAGCTAAGTCGAGCGCACCTTTACGGCGGGTCATTTCACGCGCGCGACGCGCAGCTTCACGGGCACGGGCAGCATCGATAATTTTGCCGACCACAATTTTCGCGTCGGTTGGGTTTTCCAGCAGGTATTCCGCCAGCAGTTCGTTCATCTGCTGTTCAACCGCCGATTTCACCTCAGAAGAAACCAGTTTGTCTTTGGTCTGTGAGGAGAATTTCGGGTCCGGCACTTTCACGGAAACGACCGCAATCAGGCCTTCACGCGCATCGTCACCGGTGGCGCTGACTTTGGCTTTTTTGCTGTAGCCTTCTTTGTCCATGTAGGCGTTCAGAGTACGGGTCATCGCCGCACGGAAACCTGCCAGGTGAGTACCGCCGTCACGCTGCGGAATGTTGTTGGTAAAGCAGTAGATGTTTTCCTGGAAGCCATCGTTCCACTGCAACGCCACTTCGACGCCAATACCGTCTTTTTCGGTGGAGAAGTAGAAGATATTCGGGTGGATCGGCGTTTTGTTCTTGTTCAGATATTCAACGAACGCCTTGATGCCGCCTTCATAGTGGAAGTGGTCTTCTTTGCCGTCGCGCTTGTCGAGCAGACGAATGGAAACGCCGGAGTTGAGGAACGACAACTCACGCAGACGTTTCGCCAGAATTTCATATTCGAACTCGGTCACATTGGTGAAGGTTTCAAGGCTTGGCCAGAAACGCACCATGGTGCCGGTTTTTTCAGTCTCGCCGGTAACCGCCAGCGGGGCCTGCGGTACACCGTGTTCGTAGATCTGACGGTGAATTTTACCCTCGCGCTGGATAACCAGCTCCAGTTTTTGCGACAGGGCGTTTACTACCGAAACACCAACGCCGTGCAGACCGCCGGACACTTTATAGGAGTTATCGTCAAATTTACCGCCTGCGTGCAGAACGGTCATGATCACTTCCGCCGCCGATACGCCCTCTTCCGGGTGAATACCGGTCGGAATGCCGCGCCCGTCATCCTGTACAGAGACAGAGTTATCGGCGTGAATGGTGACGATAATTTCTTTACAGTGACCCGCGAGCGCTTCGTCGATAGCGTTATCTACCACCTCGAATACCATGTGGTGCAGACCGGTGCCGT
>PPYF01370865.1_pt1 | contig 12342 bp, 10 predicted proteins | sample 1559871 | NCBI WGS metagenome assembly PPYF01 (sample SAMN08240021, study PRJNA423297) | Human gut metagenome, whole genome shotgun sequencing project. | reverse complement strand
ACTTTATTTCCGGCCCTGGTTGCTTTATATTTCCATATTGTTGCTTATTTAAACATATTGGTCTTTTATTATTTAAGGCAAAGTAACGCAACGGAAGAACAGGCAAAGCAATGGACGCGAAAATGATGGGGGAGACAAATGCGAATTAAACCTGATGATAACTGGCGCTGGTATTATGATGAAGAGCACGATCGTATGATGCTCGATTTAGCCAATGGCATGTTATTTCGCTCGCGTTTTGCTCGCCGAATGTTAACTCCCGATGCTTTCGATCCCACCGGTTTTTGCGTTGATGATGCCGCACTCTATTTTTCCTTTGAAGAAAAATGCCGTGACCTTGTGTTATCGAAAGAACATCGTGCTGAACTGATCTTAAATGCGCTGGTGGCCATTCGTTTCCTTAAACCGCAGATGCCGAAAAGCTGGCATTTTCGCGCGCATCAGGACACATGGTCCCCGACTACCGGAGACGCCGCCTGCGTGTGGCTTAGCGATGACGACAGTCAGGTGAATCTGCTGGTGGTTGAGCCCGGCGAAAACGCCGCGCTCTGTCTGCTCGCTCAGCCGGGTTTGGTGCTGGCTGGCCGCACGATGCAGTTGGGGGATCCGATTAAAGTGATGAACGACAGGCTGCAACCTCAGCCGGGGCTGGACGGCTACAGCCTGGAACAGGCCGTTTAACGCTTTAGCTTCAGCGCTGTTTTCGGTACGCAACTGCAGCTCAGAATGGTGCCATCATCGCGAATCGCGCTTTTCTTCAGCGGATTCACTTCCCCATCCAGCAGCGTCACCCGACAGCTCCCACATAGCCCCGCACGGCAGGAGTAGGGTACACGGATGCCTTGCTGTTCAAGCTGCTCAAGTAAAATTTGCTGATTATTGCCACCGAAGGTTGTCCCCTCCCAGTCGATATCCACCAACGCATTTTGCTGAACCGGCGATGCCACCGCGTCATCACTTTTCCCCGCGCTGTAGATTTTTGCCGGACCAGTCGTCAAAATTTCAACCTCATCGCCTACGCGAATCACCCCGCTATTACGGGCAATCAGGTTCTGGCCAAAGTCGACGTCGCCACTGGCGGGGTCGGTGCGGAAGGATTGCAGCGTACTAAGCGGCTCACCGCTCGGGTGTTTTTGCCCTTTTTCTGGACTGATGGTGGTAAAGACGCAGCGGCTGCAGGGTTTCACGACATCAAACACTACTGCACCGATGCGGATGGTTTTCCAGCTATCCTCAGCCCAGGGCTCGACGCCGGTTACCACCAGGTTCGGACGGAACTGCTCCATCTGAACGCTGGCCCGACAGCGCTGCTGAAGATCGCGCAGCGAAGCTTCGTTAGTGAGTAAAAAAGGAAAGCCGTCGGCAAAAGAGAGCGGCACCGCATCGTGGCGTTTTACGCGACGAGTGAGGTCAGTTCCAAGCCAGCGAAGCTGAACCTCGCGCTTAAAGAAGGGAGATAGCCACTGATTGATAGCGTCCGGAGCAATACGCGAGGTAAAATGATTGCCCCACACTTCGGTCGGCGATGCCTGCCCGGTAAAATCAGCAAAACGCACGAGCGCGCTGCTGCCGTCGGGGGCGGTGAGATGTAAACCATCGTGCAGGACGGCGGGGGTGAAGCGCACCATCGCTGGAAACTGACGGGCGGTGATAAAAGTGCCATCAGATTCGGTAATCATGAAAATGCGGTCAAATGCGAATCCGCTAATATCAGCGAACGCATGCGTAAGACCAATACCCCGCATCGATTTCACCGGATGAATAAAAAGCCGCGATAATGTAGCCACAACGCTATCCCTGAGTCGAAATTAAGCCTTTAACTTTATGACATGGGCTGCAGATTGGCTATAATGCGCAACAATTTTCTGCGAGTAAAAGTGACGATATGAATTCTCTGTTTGCCAGTACGGCCCGTGGGCTGGAAGAGCTGTTAAAAACTGAACTGGAAGGTCTGGGTGCACAAGAGTGCCAGATCACCCAGGGTGGCGTCCATTTCCAGGGCGATACGCAGCTTCTGTACAAAAGCCTGATGTGGAGTCGCCTGGCGTCGCGCATCATGATGCCGCTGGGAGAATGTAGCGTCTGGAGCGATCTCGATCTTTATCTTGGCGTACAGGCTATCGACTGGACATCGATCTTTACCCCGGATGCCACCTTTGCGGTGAGCTTCGGCGGTCTGAACGATAGCATTCGTAACAGCCAGTACGGTGCGTTGAAGGTGAAAGACGCCATCGTTGATGCCTTTACGCGCAAAAATCTACCACGCCCTAACGTCGATCGCGAAAATCCCGATCTGCGTATCAACGTTCGTCTGAACAAAGAAACGGCCTATATTTCGCTCGACTTGAGCGGTGACGGCCTGCACCTGCGCGGCTATCGTGACCGTACCGGGATGGCGCCGATCAAAGAAAACCTCGCAGCGGCTATCGTGATGCGTTCTGGCTGGGTGCCGGGCACGCCGCTTCTCGATCCTATGTGTGGTTCCGGTACGCTGCTGATTGAAGCGGCAATGTGGGCCACCGACCGTGCGCCGGGGCTGCATCGTAGCCACTGGGGCTTTAGCGGCTGGGCGCAGCATGACGACGTTATCTGGCAAGAAGTCAAAGCGGATGCTCAAACGCGCGCCCGTGCGGGTTTAGCCGCCTATGAATCGCGTTTCTATGGTTCTGATACTGATCGACGCGTTGTTGAAATTGCACGTAGCAACGCCCGTCGTGCGGGTATTGGCGAGCTTATCACCTTTGAAGAAAAAGACGTTGCCCAGCTTAGCAATCCATTACCGAAAGGCCCATACGGCACGGTGATCAGTAACCCGCCGTACGGTGAACGTCTGGAAAGCGAACCGGCGCTGATTGCACTGCATAGCCTGCTGGGCCGTACCATGAAAAGCCAATTTGGTGGCTGGAATTTATCACTGTTTAGCGCCTCGCCTGAGTTGTTAAGCTGTGTGTCTCTGCGCGCCGAGCGCCAGTTTAAAGCCAAAAACGGCCCGCTGGACTGTGTGCAGAAAAACTATCACCTGGCCGAAAGCACCGGTGAAACGAAAGCGACAGTGGCCGAAGATTATGCCAACCGTCTGCGTAAGAATCTGAAGAAATATGAAAAGTGGGCGAAGCAGGAAGGTATCGAATGCTATCGTCTGTATGACGCTGATCTCCCGGAATATAACGTTGCCGTTGACCGTTATGCCGATTGGGTTGTGGTCCAGGAGTATGCGCCACCGAAAACCGTCGATGCGAACAAAGCGCGCCAGCGTCTGTTTGATATCATCGCCGCAACCATCTCCGTACTCGGTATTGCGCCAAATAAACTGGTGCTGAAAACCCGCGAACGCCAGAAGGGCAAAAATCAGTATCAGAAGATGAACGAGAAGGGGGATTTCATGCAGGTGAGCGAGTATAACGCGCGCCTGTGGGTCAACCTGACCGATTATCTGGATACCGGCCTGTTCCTCGACCACCGTATTGCCCGTCGTATGCTGGGTCAGATGAGTAAGGGTAAGGATTTCCTTAACTTGTTCTCTTATACCGGCAGCGCTAGCGTGCATGCGGGTCTCGGTGGGGCGCGCTCCACCACGACCGTTGATATGTCTCGCACCTATCTGGAATGGGCTGAGCGCAACCTGCGCCTGAATGGTTTGACCGGCCGACCACATCGCCTGATGCAGGCCGACGTGTTGTCCTGGCTGCGCGATACCGACGAACAATTCGACGTGATCTTCATCGATCCCCCGACCTTCTCGAACTCCAAACGTATGGAAGATGCGTTTGATGTTCAGCGCGACCATCTGCGCCTGATGAAAGATCTGAAACGTCTGCTGCGTAAAGGCGGCACCATCATGTTCTCCAACAACAAACGCGGTTTCCGTATGGATCACGACGGGTTGGCTGAACTGGGACTGAAAGCACAAGATATTACCCAAAAAACGCAGTCGCCAGATTTTGCCCGCAACCGTCAGATCCACAACTGCTGGCTGATTACCGCGGCCTGAAAGGAATAAAGAATGTCATTAATTAGTATGCATGGCGCCTGGCTGTCGTTCAGCGACGCGCCGCTTCTCAATAATGCCGAATTGCACATTGAGGACAACGAACGCGTCTGCCTGGTAGGCCGTAACGGCGCGGGCAAATCGACGCTGATGAAAATCCTCAATCGTGAGCTGGGGCTGGACGACGGGCGTATCATCTACGAGCAAGATCTGGTTGTGGCGCGTCTGCAGCAGGATCCGCCGCGTAACGTAGAGGGAAGCGTTTACGATTTCGTCGCCGAAGGGATTGCGGAGCAGGCGGTTTATCTCAAGCGCTATCATGATATTTCGCATCTGGTGATTACCGATCCGAGCGACAAAAATCTGCAAGAGCTGGCGAAAGTCCAGGAACAGCTGGATAACCACGGGCTGTGGCAGCTGGAAAACCGTATTAATGAAGTGCTGGATCAGCTGGGCCTGAAAGCGGATACCGAACTGGCATCGCTTTCCGGTGGCTGGCTGCGTAAAGCGGCGCTGGGCCGTGCGCTGGTTAGCGCACCGCGCGTTCTGCTGCTTGATGAACCGACGAACCACCTGGATATTGAAACTATCGATTGGCTCGAAGGCTTCCTGAAGGCCTTCAAGGGAACGATCATTTTCATCTCGCACGACCGTTCGTTCATCCGCAACATGGCAACCCGCATCGTCGATCTCGATCGTGGTAATCTGGTGACCTATCCGGGCAATTACGATCAGTACCTGGTAGAAAAAGAAGAGGCGCTGCGCGTTGAAGAACTGCAAAACGCCGAATTCGACCGCAAACTGGCGCAGGAAGAGGTGTGGATCCGTCAAGGGATTAAAGCCCGTCGTACCCGTAACGAAGGCCGTGTCCGCGCGCTGAAAGCGATGCGTAATGAACGCAGCGCCCGTCGTGAAGTGATGGGCAGCGCGAAGATGCAGGTCGAAGAGGCCTCTCGATCCGGTAAGATCGTCTTTGAAATGGAAGACGTGAACTACCAGGTTGACGGCAAAGTGCTGGTGAGAGATTTCTCCGCGCAGGTGCAGCGTAGCGATAAAATTGCGCTGATTGGTCCAAACGGCTGCGGTAAAACCACGCTGCTCAAGTTGATGCTGGGCCAGCTGCAGGCCGATAGCGGACGTATTCATGTGGGTACCAAGCTGGAAGTGGCATACTTCGACCAGCACCGGGCAGAGCTCGATCCGGACAAAACGGTGATGGACAACCTGGCGGAAGGTAAGCAAGAAGTCATGGTTAACGGTAAGCCACGCCATGTGCTGGGCTATCTGCAGGACTTCCTGTTCCATCCTAAGCGGGCGATGACCCCGGTTCGCGCGCTGTCCGGCGGTGAACGTAACCGTCTGCTGTTGGCCCGACTGTTCCTGAAACCAAGCAACCTGCTGATTCTCGATGAACCAACCAACGACCTGGATGTCGAAACGCTCGAATTACTGGAAGAGCTGATCGACGGCTACCAGGGGACCGTGCTGTTGGTGAGCCACGATCGTCAATTCGTGGACAATACCGTGACGGAATGCTGGATCTTCGAAGGCGAAGGGCGTATTGGTCGTTATGTCGGCGGCTATCATGATGCGCGTGGACAGCAGGCCCAGTCGCAGCCCCGCCAACAGGCGGTTGTGAAGAAAACTCCGGAACCGGCTCAACCAAAAGCAGAAACTGTCAAACGAACGGCAAGCAAATTAAGCTATAACCTGCAGCGCGAACTGGAACAGTTGCCGCAAAAGCTGGAAAAACTGGAAGCGGACCTGGAAGCCTTACAGCTACAGGTAGCTGATGCGACATTCTTTAGCCAGCCGCATGACCATACCCAAAAGGTATTGGCGGAGATGGCGCAGGCTGAACAAGCGCTGGAAGAAGCGTTTGAACGCTGGGAATATCTGGAAGCGTTGAAAAACGGCGCCTGACTGAGGACTTTTCATGTGCGAACAACATCATGCTGCGCAGCATATTCTGTGTTCACAGTGTGACATGCTGGTGGCGTTGCCGCACCTTGAGCACCGACATAAGGCAAATTGCCCACGCTGTGGTACAACGCTGACCACCTCGTGGGATGAACCCAGACGGCGCCCAACGGCGTACGTCCTGGTCGCGCTCTTTATGCTGATATTGGCGAACCTGTTTCCCTTTATCAGCATGAATGTGGCAGGGGTCAGCAGCGAAATTGAGCTGCTGGAAATCCCAAGCGTCATGTTTTCTGAAGACTATGCCAGCCTTGGCACCTTTTTCCTGTTGTTTGTACAACTGGTGCCAGCGTTTTGCCTGATAGCCATTCTGCTGCTGGTTAATCAGGTCAGAATGCCCTACAGGCTTAAAACATTTCTCGCGCGTATTTTGTTTACGCTCAAAACTTGGGGAATGGCGGAAATCTTCCTTGCTGGGGTGCTGGTGAGCTTTGTGAAGCTCATGGCCTATGGCGACATTGGCGTTGGCAGCAGCTTCCTGCCTTGGTGCCTCTTCTGTTTGCTGCAATTGCGCACTTTCCAGTGTGTCGATCGCCGCTGGCTATGGGACGATATCGGCGCCATGCCGGTACTTTCACGGCCGTTAAAGCCGGGAATTACCGGAATTCGCCAGGGGCTGTGTTCCTGCTCTTGCTGCACGGCGATTCTCCCCGCCGATCTCCATGAATGTCCGCGTTGCCACAGTAAAGGCCATGTCCGACGTAAAAATAGCCTGCAGTGGACGGTTGCGCTGCTGGTAACGTCAATCATGCTTTATCTTCCTGCCAACATTTTGCCGATCATGATTACCGATCTGCTGGGCGACAAAATGCCGTCGACGATTATTGCCGGGGTGATTTTACTGTGGAGTGAGGGATCGTATCCGGTGGCTATGGTGATTTTCATTGCCAGTATTATGGTCCCGACGCTAAAGATGATCGCGATTGCCTGGCTGTGTCTGGACGCAAACGGGCTCAAACGGCGCCATCAGGATAGTGAACGAATGCACCTGATTTATGAAGTGGTGGAGTTCGTGGGGCGCTGGTCAATGATTGATGTCTTTGTCATTGCGGTGCTTTCCGCGCTGGTGCGCATTGGGGGGTTAATGAATATCTATCCGGCAATTGGCGCGCTGATGTTTGCGTTGGTTGTCATAATGACCATGTTCTCAGCAATGACCTTTGATCCGCGTCTGTCCTGGGATCGGGAACCTGAATCAAGCCATGAGGAGTCGTAATAGCATGGAAACCAAGAGTGGGGAGGCAAACGTGCAGAAAGTGAAAAACTGGTCTCCCGTTTGGATCTTCCCGATCGTCACGGCGCTGATCGGCGCCTGGATACTGTTTTACCATTACAGCCATCAGGGGCCGGAGGTGACGCTGATTACCACCAACGCCGAAGGCATTGAAGGTGGTAAAACCACGATTAAAAGCCGTAGCGTGGACGTCGGGGTTGTGGTGAGTACCACATTGACTGATGACCTGACGCATGTGGAAATTAAAGCGCGGCTGAACTCCGGTATGGAAAAGCTGCTGCATAAGGACTCCGTCTTCTGGGTGGTTAAGCCACAAATTGGTCGCGAAGGGATCAGCGGTCTTGGGACGCTATTGTCCGGTGCCTATATTGAACTGCAGCCCGGTTCAAAAGGCCCAGAGCCGGGAAATTATCAGTTGCTTGACGCACCGCCGCTCGCGCCACCGGATGCCAAAGGCATTCGCGTAGTGCTCGACAGTAAAAAAGCAGGGCAGCTTAATCCGGGCGATCCGGTGCTCTTTCGCGGCTATCGGGTAGGTTCGGTTGAAACCAGTACCTTCGACCCGAAAAACCGTAGCATCTCTTATCAGCTATTTATCAGTGCGCCAAATGACCGTCTGGTCACCAGCAACGTTCGTTTCTGGAAAGACAGCGGCGTGGCGGTTGATCTCACCTCTGCCGGGATGCGCGTGGAGATGGGATCGCTGTCGACGCTATTTAGCGGCGGGGTGAGCTTTGATGTTCCGGAAGGAGTCGAACTGGGCCAACCCATTGCCGAGAAGACTGAATTCAAACTCTACGACGATCAGAAAAGCATTCAGGACTCGCTGTATACCCAGCATATTGATTACCTGATGTTCTTTAAAGATTCGGTTCGGGGCTTGCAGGTGGGAGCACCGGTTGAATTCCGCGGTATCCGCTTGGGAACCGTGGCGCAGGTACCGTATTTTGTGCCTGGACTGCATCAGTCATTGACCAGCGACTATCGCATTCCAGTTAAAATCCAGATTGAACCTGAGCGGCTTGCCGCCCAGTTTGGCGAAAGCCCTGATATTCGAGGCCATCTGCCTGCGCTGATTGAGCGCGGCCTGCGCGGCTCGCTGAAGACCGGGAATCTGGTCACGGGTGCGCTGTATATCGATCTCGACTTCTATCCAAAAGAGCCGCCGGTGTCTAACGTGAAAGCGTTCGACGGCGTGGCGATCATTCCTTCAGTGAGTAGTGGCCTGGCGCAAATCCAGCAACGAGTGATGGAGACGCTGGATAAGTTCAATAACTTGCCGCTGACGCCGATGGTTGAACAGGCAACGAATACGCTGACGGAAAGTCAGAATACGATGCGTCGTCTGCAAACGACGTTGGATAATCTGAATAAGATCACCGCAAGCCAGTCTGCGCAACAGCTACCCGCTGATATGCAGAAAACGCTGCGCGAGTTGAACCGGAGTATGCAAGGCTTCCAGCCAGGTTCTGCGGCTTACAACAAAATGGTGGCCGATATGCAGCGTCTGGATCAGGTATTGCGTGAACTGCAGCCAGTGTTGAAAACCCTGAATGAGAAGAGTAACGCGCTGGTATTCGAAGCGAAGGATAAAAAAGATCCAGAGCCTAAGAGGGCGAAATAATGAAAAAGTGGTTAGTACTGGCTGCGGTCTGCCTGTTGGCGGCCTGCAGTAGCGGTGGGGAGAACAAGACCTATTACCAGCTGCCGCTGGCAACGGGAACCGTGCAAAACGGCACTACCGCAAGCCAACGTATGCTTTGGGTTGAGCAGGTTAGCGTACCGGATTTTCTGGCCGGTAGCGGCGTGGTATATCAGACCAGCGATGTTCAGTATGTTATTGCCAATAATAACCTTTGGGCGAGTCCACTGGATCAACAACTGCGCACCACGTTGGTTTCTAACCTGAGTAATCAGCTTCCAGGTTGGGTGATCTCATCGCAGCCGCTGGGCAGCGACCAGGATACGCTGAATATGTCGGTAACTGGTTTCCATGGCCGTTATGATGGAAAAGTGGTGGTGAGCGGTGAATGGTTGCTGAATCATCAGGGGCAACTGACTAAGCGTCCATTCCATATCGAAATGGCTCAGCAGCAGGATGGCTATGATGCGATGGTGAAGGTTCTGGCCGAAGCCTGGAAACAGGAAGCGAGCGCTATTGCCCAGATTATCAATCGCCAACCATAAATAGAATTAATTGTTCTAAGGACCGCCGTCGGTGTAAAACCGCCGGCGGTTTTTTTATGTCTGGCTTCAATTGGTTACTTATGCCACATCACGTTTTTTGTACAAATGAACTTCTGATTAGCTCACAAATATGACATTGGTATGAATTCTGCGCATTGACGGGGCCATTTTTTAGCGGTATTCGTATTATGTGGTCGCATACTTTGTAACCACTGTTTTCTTTTCCACCAGACCAAGATATGAGGGAAACGAGGCATGAAGAGACAAAAAAGAGATCGCCTGGATAGGGCACATCAGCGTGGATACCAGGCCGGGATTACCGGACGGTCGAAAGAAATGTGTCCTTACCAGACTATTAACCAGAGGTCTCACTGGCTGGGAGGCTGGCGAGAAGCCATGGAGGACAGGGCAGTAGTTGCCTGACACTGTCTCTTTAAAAAGAAACCTCCGCATTGCGGAGGTTTCGCCTTTTGATTCACAACACTAATCTATCGCCAGCAAGACTGACGGTAAATCGCATTAGAATGCAGAAGTATCCTGGAACAGACCCACTTTCAGGTCGTTCGCGGTGTAGATCAGACGGCCATCAACCAGAACTTCACCATCCGCCAGACCCATGATCAGACGACGGTTAACGATGCGCTTGAAGTGAATGCGGTAGGTCACTTTTTTCGCTGTTGGCAGAACCTGACCGGTAAATTTGACTTCACCGACGCCGAGCGCACGGCCTTTGCCTTCGCCACCCAGCCAGCCCAGGTAGAAACCAACCAACTGCCACATTGCATCCAGACCCAGACAGCCAGGCATCACGGGATCGCCAATAAAGTGACAACCGAAGAACCACAGGTCCGGATTAATATCGAGCTCAGCTTCAACATAACCTTTGTCAAAGTTGCCGCCGGTTTCGGTCATTTTAATGACACGATCCATCATCAGCATGCTCGGAGCAGGTAACTGCGGGCCTTTTGCGCCAAACAGTTCACCGCGACCAGAGGCAAGAAGGTCTTCTTTTGTATAGGATTCGCGTTTATCTACCATGTTTTAAGTAAGCCTTATTTTAAGTTCGGAACGCAGGATAGCTAACACGTGTACGCTGAACAAGTCCGATCAGTTGGATTGCGCACGGTTGAGCCAACGTAACGGCCACGGATAACGGTGGCGTGGCTCCTGTTGAGTGGCTTGGGCAATACGCTCCTGAATCGTTTGCAGGAGAGTCTGACCTTCACCATCCCAGTTGAGCTGTGTCAGAAGTGGCAACGCATCGCTGACATCATCGATAGCCCAAATAGAGAACGTACCCGCTTCAACGGCTTCCTGTACTTCAGTTGAGAGACTTAAATGGCGGACGTTAGAGGAAGGAATGATAACCCCCTGCGAGCCGCTTAAACCGCGCTGTGCGCAGATTGCAAAGAAGCCTTCAATTTTCTCATTCAGGCCGCCTACCGGCTGGGCACGACCAAACTGATCGACCGAGCCAGTCATCGCGATGCTCTGATTGATTGGCACATTAGCCAGGGCGCTAATAAGCGCACACAGTTCGGCCATAGACGCGCTATCGCCGTCCACTTCACTGTATGACTGCTCAAACGTCAGCGACGCGGAGAACGGCAGTTGCTGCTCCAGATCAAGCTCCGCCATCAGGAAGGCCTGCATAAGCATCATCCCTTTGGCATGAATATTACCGCCGAGTTCAGCTTTACGCTCAACGTCAGTAAATTCACCATCACCGATATGGACTACGCAGGTGATACGAGAAGGTTCACCAAACGGACGCGGGTGGCCAGGAAAATCGATAACGGAAAGCGCGTTAATCTGACCAATACATTCGCCTTCGGTTTCAATCAGGATCTGCTCGAGCAGAATTTCATCCTGCATACGCTCAGCAAGAAAACCTTCACGCCATTGACGCTGCTCAAGCATCGTTTTGAGCTGTTCCGCGTTGATGATGCCATTGTCCGTAAACGGCGCTGCTTCACGCAGTTGACGAGCGATCCACAGCGGGCAGAGTGGCATAATCTCTTGATCGCCACTGTCGCGCGCGCCTTCCTGCATGAGCAATGGCCATGCATCGGCAGCCAAGCCAGGAAGCGATTTCTCGCGCGCAACGTTCCAGACCCACTGGCACCACTGCTTGAGCGTCTCTTCATCGCTGATTTGCAGGTTGTCTTCAAACTCGCTGTAGAGCGATGTTTCTGCCAGCTCTGGTTCCATTTCCTCGAAATCAGCAAGTGAATCGCGATCGCCCATCAGTACGACTTTGAGGGTGAGGGGCATGGAAGGGATGCTAACGGGTAGCGGACGTGCATCGTCGAAGGTCAACCAGTCAAATCGCTGCTGGGAGACGATGTTTTTCAAACGCATCCACAGCAGCGGTTGAGCCATTAACGTACGCAGAGACAGGATCAGAATGCCGCCGTTGGCTTGGTGAACCAGGCCTGGCTGAAGGGTAATTTCACCATTGAACTGGCGCACGCAGCCAAACAGCTGCTCGGCTTCGATCCAGTCGGCATAGATAACGGGGCCCGAACTGGCAAAATTGTCATCAGCATTACGCGCGGGCGTGAGCGTAACTTTACTGCCGTTCACATGATAGTTAACGCCCGTTAGGGTCGCTTCATGATCTTCGCGTAACGACAGCGTTGTTTGCTTAAGAAGCTGCAGGTACTCTTTTTCTTCTGGGGCTTTTACCAGCAAGAAAGGGGAGACCCCCTGCGGATGAAGGAACTGTTCCAGCGCGTAATGTAAACGCGCCTGCAGCTCGCTGAATAAGGAATCGTTCTCTGAGGCCAGATCAGGCTGGGCAAATAGCGCCTGAAATGCTTCAGTCGCGGGGGCGAGAAAGCGCCGGGAAAGAGTATTTATAGTCAATGTCGCTATTTTTAGTCAGATGTAAAGTGCGTGATTATACCTGATGCCAACGGGAAGCTCACGGAGAATAGGGAAGTATCTTCGG
>PPYF01621686.1_pt1 | contig 12344 bp, 7 predicted proteins | sample 1559871 | NCBI WGS metagenome assembly PPYF01 (sample SAMN08240021, study PRJNA423297) | Human gut metagenome, whole genome shotgun sequencing project. | reverse complement strand
CAAAGCTATTAAATAAAAAAATACGGAACCCGTAATGAATCCCGTATTTTACATTTACACAAAATATTTTATAGTGCCGTATCAGAATACAAATGAATCCCGTACAGTCTATACTGCACGGGATTTATTATATTATTATTCGAAGTACAGAAATAGTTTAGCGTTTCAGATTAAGATCATAGAACTGCTCCACTGTTCCCTTTTTCTCTCCAGATAAGGTATAAGCGGTAAAAGCAATGCCTTTCATTATCTTGCCGTCTGTAAAAGTACTGTCTCCTTCGAATCTGCATATAAATGCTTCTTCTTCGTTCCAATCTGGAGTACATGTATAATTCAATATTTTATCTTCATTTTCAGAACTATAAATAGTTTTATCTTCATTCATTCCGAAAAGATAGAAACGGTAAGAGGCACCGTTTAATGCATGTGTACCTAAATCCTGATGGGTCGGGATACTGAATGTCTGTCCGTCTGTGTTAGCATTAATGGTCACTCCTTCATATAATCCAGTCAGGCTGACCTGATTTCCATTTCGTGTAATATTAATGGGTTGACTTACTGTTTCGCCTCGTCGATTGAGGTAAGTTGCCGTCCATTGTCCTATGAAGTCATCAATATCGTATTGGCGCAGTTCAACCTTGTATTGTTTGTCCATTTCTTCGCAATAGATTGTTGCATAGGCACGGCGGGGTTGTCCCGTAGTATTAGGAGCCAGAATGAAGTTGATACCTTTGTCTGTGAATGTGTAACTAATCCATTGTGCTGAGGGAGTCACATGATAATTAAAGGCTGATTCTACGGTATAAGACAGAGTTACTTCTTCATCGGTGGCATATAAGACGTTGTTGTTGTCTACCCGGAAATAAGCACCGTATTGCGTTACTGGAACTTTTTGTACTCCGCCCTTAGCAGAAGTGATAGTAATGACGGCAGTACGGCCCTCCAGATTCTTGTTGATAGAAGCGTTGATGATTACACTGTCATTTCGGCATTCGGTTGTACACCAAGTTGCTGAAGATTCAGCGGTAAAGTCGCCAGAGTTTGATACTACGATGTAACCGGTGGATGGGGTCGCACGGAAGATGACTTCAGATTTGATTACTGTGAAAGCTTCTGTTTCGTCATCGTTGCTACATCCGGTACCTGTCAAACAGGCTACCGGAATGAGCAAATATGCAATGTATTTCTTCATTGTAAATGTCATTTTTGAGTAAGAATGATGTTATTGTAGGTTTCTAATACGCCTATCTTCTCGCTGTCGCGGTTTTCTCCCTTGAAAGCATAGAAGACAAAACCGTTCAAGTCTGAACCAGATGTACGTCCGTTATCTGTAAATGAAAGTATTCGTGGTTCCATTTGTGTGGTTGTACTGACGATACCGGCTTTTTCTATCAAATACATCGTACCGGCTTCATCGTTCCAAGGGCACAAATGCAGGAAAGAATTAATAGATTCTCCTGTTTCTAGGGTGAGGACGACCTCTGTCAGATACTGGGTCCGGAACTCAATCATGCCTGTAATATGGTTATATAAAGCATTTAGTTTGATCTGAAGTCCACCGCATGTAACTTTAGTTTGTAGTGTATCGCTTTGTCCTACACGACTGAAAGTAACGGTTTCGGTAGTGTCTTTTCGTCCGAAGTTATAGGTGTAAGATAAATCCCATTGATGTTCGGTATAAAACTCTATGGGTATGTAATCTGTCGGCTGGACATATTTTAGTTGGATATTGGCGTCTTCGGTACTAATAAACGACTTGTCTGCGTTGTTCCAGATGAATTCGTCGCAAGTTATGCCGTTTACCGTTGTTGGGGCATAAAGCCGTATACCTTTGTCCGTATAAGCGAAAGAGACTTTGCGCTTGTTGATTTTACCGTTTGCATCCGTCTCGCTGAACGTAATTACATTTTCTTGAGAATAAGCCGAGGGGATAACAGTGCTACCATTCCGGAAACCGACCAACGTTGCATATTCCGCACTTTCGTTGCGGATGAGGTTGCAATTGGATATATAAGTATTCCAATCTGCATTATCAGCTATGCGAATCATGTGCATCACAGCACCGTGTTTTTTGCCTTTAAGCGTAATGTCATTTTGTGTGGCTGCAGTAATGACGAACTCGAAATCACCTTCGTATCCATCTGCGTCAAGAACGCCTTTAGGTTCCGACCAGTAATGAATCAACGAATTGTAGGTACTGAATGACAGAACTGTGCTTTGATCGGCCAAAAGAGAGAATTTGGATGTGACCTGTTCACCGGCCCGGATAGAATCAGGGTCGTCCATTCCTTTTACCGATTTGTCGGACATTATAGTTACGTTCTCTCCTTCGAAATGGAGTAGGAGTACAACCCCTCCTATATCATGATTTTCTCCGCCCGGATAGTATTCCAGCTTCCAACCGTTGGAGGCGCCGGTTAATAAGGTTTGATATTCTGACAAAGCAGACTCGATACGTTGATTTGAAGATTCTTCGAAGATGTCATCTTCGCTGAAGAAACAAGATTGCAACGAAAGGGTGAGTAAGCCCACTATACTCAATATGCTAAATCTTTTCATTCTTTTGTTTTATTAAAGGGTTTCCAAATCAAGTTCCGGAATTTCATTACAGCGACGGAGAACTGTGGCGCGTAATTGATTGATGTCGATGTTCCAAGAATCACGCAGATAAGTTTTTGCGATCTCGAACTTTTGGGTAATTAAAGAAGCACCTTTTTCACCGGCACCTTTCAGGAGATGATCCCACCAAGTTTGGTCGTTAGTGATGTAGCAGGATATTGTTTCTGCAAAATCCTCATCCGGTTGGTCCATAGCGTAAGCTGTCACGAATCCCTTTTTATTAGCCGTGGTATCGGCAGTTTCTGCCCACTGCGAACCTATGTAGTCTGATTCAGTGATTTTTTCGAAATCGGGGTCATAGGGCTTGGTCTGATGCAAGACGTGAGTAAACTCATGGTGCATGACATGGAAATAGCTGGCGTTTAACTGCTCCGGATCATTAAGATAGTTGTCTATATTATTCACATTGTATAGAATGACTTTCATACCGCCTTCGGCTGTACCCAGCATGACGGTTTGTGTGTCGGCATCGTAGGCGGCAGAACCAATCATGAGAATCTGCTTAGGCACATAAGTACGTAAGAATTCGATACCGGCCACTTCATCGTAAGATTCAAGCCAAACGTATTTAACGACTTTAGCCAATTTGATGGATTCCTTCATTCCTGCTGGAACCAAGTCGTATGTCAGATTGCTCTCGATATCTTCCCATTTGTATTTTACTTCTATATTATAAGGAGCTACATAATTAGTCAGCAACCAATTATCAAATTCGTTCCTTGCCGGAGGTGTTGTATTGAAGATGCTGTTGGAGTCGAGGTCGTCATCATTACACGACACCGTTGTCAGGGTCAGTCCCGCCAATAACAGATAACCTATATACTTTTTCATTTTTATTTTGTTTTTTAGTCGTTTCTATTTGTTTCTCGGATTGGGTTGTAAACCGGCGCTGATGACATCACTTGGAAGTTGTATCGCGCGACGTGGGTCATCGGGCAGTAATGTGTCGGTAACTGTGATATCCCGATTTTCTACCGTACGTCGATAAACTGTGATGCCGTAACGTTTAATGTCTCCCCATCGTAATCCGTCGTGAAGTGTTTGAATCCGTCGTGCATGCAGAATGAAATGAATCATGTTTTCTTGTGTACCTGCTTCGACCGTGAAGTCCGGATGCAGTTCTTTTTTTACCGTTGGTTTGGTTGGAGTGTAATAAGCTACATTACCGTAGAATTTGTTGATAGCCTCTTCGGTAAGATGCACTTTAGAGGTAGTATAGGCGTCTTGCCAGATTTGCATATCAGCAATTGCTTTTGCATACTCTTTCTTCATAGCATATGCTTCGGCACGTACCAATAAGGTTTCATCGGTATTGAATACGGATGATACGACGTTATAGTATCCTACTTGTGCGTTGATATCCGTATATTCCATATAAAATAACGGGTATTTACGGAAAATGACTTTCGGAATGGAGGTGTAATCGGCTGCTTGTTGCTTGAGTGTAGTGCTACAGTCTCCCCAAATACCAGTAGACATACACGTCTCGTTTTTAGCAATCGTAGGATTGTGAGTATAGCGGTTGGTCGTAGTTAGCGGCCCGTTGTATAACCCCCAGAAGGAACGTGATGTGATGAGGAGCAAATTGGCCTTGTTGGCAGCATCTACATAAGCGTCGGGCTGCAAGTTGTCATTTAGAGAAAGTTTTCCTAAAGCCCCCCAATCTCGTGTTACCAGTGCAGCATTGTCTCCTAAAGCGATATTGGCGCATTCGATAGCCTGATCATACTTTTGATAATACAAATAAAAGCGAGCGGCAAAGGCGTAAGCAGCTTTACGATTGAAATGATATTTGGGAACCGTATAATTATTGTCATCTATAAGTTGAAGTCCTTCTTCTAAGTCTTTTTCGATGTTTTTGTACGTTTCGCCGATCGTTCCACGCTCGTAATGCGGGGCTACAGTCGTTTCTGGTTTCGTAGCATAAGGAATTCCTAAAGCTTCATCCTTATTACTTTCACTCCAGGCTTCGCAGAATATGTAACTCAAAACGAAATGCCCGTAAGCCCGGCATAAAAGGGCTTCGCCGCGTTGTGCAGAGAGGTTGACGGTATTGTTCTCGCTTTCCAGCTTTTCGATGGCTTCCAGAGCATGGTTGGCTGTAGCAATAGCTTTGTAACAACTGCTCCAAAGAACACTGGGACAGTCATTTCCACTTTCTTTGGTATCTTTCCATTGGTAGATTTCCCGACTTAATACGGGAGTAAGTCCATCAGTATATTTCGATCCATTGTCATCGGTGTTGTCCGATGAGAATTCCGCTATCATGTTCCAGTTCGTAGTGGGATAAGCAGTGACCAGTATCTTAGTGATCTTCTCCGGAGTATCTAGTTCCGTGCGGTTGTCGGGCATAGTATCGAGGAAGTCGTTACAAGAAGATACGGTCAGTGACAGTGCGGTTAACGCAACTGCTGTATATTTGAATTTCATTGTCTTTCCTTTATTAATTATGCGTTATTATAAACCTAATCTGAGTGTCATGGTAAACTGTCTGGGGACAGGTGAGGCAACACCGCCAGAATTTACGAATTCCGGATCCTGGCCGTTAAGTTTCTTGTCGGCGTACAACAGGCATAAGTTTGTGGCCTGGAGCTTTAGCGAGACATTGGAAACTTTCAGTGCACTCAACCATTTTTTTGGGAAATCATAAGCTACGGATATTTCCTTTAAGCGGATGAATCCGCCTTTGGCTACACGTTCCGTAGAGTAATTATAGGCACTGTAGGCATTTCTTAACTCGGCGTTCTCATAATACTGACGGTAGCTTAAAATAGTTGGAACGTTAGTACGGTTCTCATCTCCCGGTACCATCCAACGGTTCTTGAATTCACGAGTTGTGGCCGTGAGATCGCTGTAACGGTAGCTGAATACCGGATCCAGACGAACGACATTTCCACCGGAGTAGGTAAAGAATACATTCAAATGTACATTTTTGTAAGTAAAGGAGTTACCCAGACTTCCTGTAAAAGTCGGCTCCGTTGGTCCTTCATACTTCAACCATGAGAAGTCATCGCTACTTTGGAAACTGAGATCGGTACTGGTAATTTCACCTTTTTCATTGTAAAACATGGGAATACCGTTACTGTCCAGACCTGCAAATGGGATAGAGAATAATCCACGGTGAGGATAACCGACCATTGTGAAACCGGTTCCGCTTACGTAGTCCATCGTTGTGGCAATGGCATTGAGATCAGTTACTTCATTTTTATAGATAGAATAGATGAAGTCGGTGTTCCAACTGAAATCTTTTGTTTTGATGTTGTTTGAGGAAACGCTTAATTCGAAACCATGTGACTTCATGGAGGCGATATTTGCGAATTTGGCGATTTCACCACCTACACCCTGTGTTCTGGTTGTTCCGATCAAATCGTGGTTATCACGTGTGTATACGTCCATTGCTACGTTGATACGATTCTCAAGGAATCCTAAATCTATACCGAGGTTGAATTCAGTTTTCTTCTCATACGTCAGTTCATCATTACCTAAAGTGGAAAGTATAAGTCCGCTTTCCTGTACGGAAGTAAACGGACGGAACGGACTACTGCTGGCAATGATGGCCGTTGAGTTGGACAAACCCGGTCCGCGGTCACCCGTTAACGAGTAAGATAATTTAAGGGCTGCATGAGATACGATTTTTTTGATGGGCTGGAAGAATACTTCTTCATCCAAGTTCCATCGTCCGGATATATTCCATGTGGGCAACCAACGTGCGTTACGGCTTTTACCCATGCTGTTTGTACCTTCGTAACGGACGGTTCCGTTAACTGAATAACGTGATTTATAAGAGTAGTTGGCATTCAGGAAGAAGGCAGCACTGCGTAAGTGACTACGTCCTAATGAATAATAGTTTGTTCCTTGTTCAATGCCTTGCTTAAAGAACTGGTAGATGTAGAATGGAGTTTCTCCCATAGCATACTGCATACCCCAACCATTGAAATTAGAGCGGTCATAGTCTGTGGAGTTTGTTTCCATTCCGGCATATACATTCGTCAAATGAATGTCGTTCCACAAACGGTTCCAAGAAGCTGATGCACGGAAGTCTACACCTCTGGTCTTGTAGTCGGTACGTTTGTATATACCCCCCTCTGGCAATACACTGATAGGTAATGAATACGGATTATCTGGGTCGGTGTATAGTTTATCGTTTTCGTCGCGGATAACGGAATTACCCATGGCACGATATGCATTGGCCTGATTTGAATCATCCTTGATGAATTGTTCGTTAGCAATGGTACTGTATTTGATGGCTCCCAATGCGCTGAACTCCAATTCGGACAACGGTTTCCATTTCAATTCGCCTTGGAATTTCAGATCCACAACGTTCAATTCAATATAGTTGTTGTTTAGTTCGTGGAATATGTTGAAATCCGCATAGTTACGCGTGTAGTATTCATTCGGATCAAGAGTGCGCGAAGTATTCAGGGCGTAAGAGTAGGGGTTGATATCAAAGTCACGGCTTATTTCACCGTTTACGACATCTACGGTTTGGTCTGCCGTACCGGGAGCACGCTGCTTGCGATAGGAAGCATTGCTCAGCAGGTTCAACGAAAGTTGTTTGCTGATATTGAAAGTCGTATTTAAATTTGCCGTATAGCGGTTTACCTTACTTTGTTTATACCATCCCGGGTCGTTCATAATGCTCAAAGATGCATAGTAAGTAGCTTTTTCCGTACCGGAAGAAACACTGATAGAGTGGTTTTGCATGACATTGGTGTTGAACAGTTCGTCAAACCAGTCGGTATTACGTCTTTCCGCTGTTTGCAAATAAGCATTGCGGGCTTCCGGAGTGTTAGCCAGTGCAAACTGTCCGGTTGTGGGATTATAGGTATTAATCAAATGCCACATCTTGCCGTATACACCACTGTTGGGTGCGTTGTACAATCCGTTGGAACTGTCGCCAGAGAAATTCAACCAGCCTTTGTCAGACAATTCTTTGTACACGCCCATTTGGTCTTGCGAGTTCATGATATTATAGTTCTTATAGCTAGGCTTCATACGCATTGTGAATTCACCGGTATAATTGATACGACTCTGTCCGGCTTTACCCTTTTTGGTCGTGACTACAATCACACCCGCCATAGCACGTGCACCATAGATAGAAGTAGCGGATCCGTCTTTCAATATCTGGAAGCTTTCTATATCATCGGCATTCAGTCCTGAGATAGAAGAACTAATGAGTGTTTCCACATCTCCGGTAGCCAAAGCGTCAGCACCGACATCAACTGCATCTTCTTGAATGACACCGTCCACGACCCACAGTGGTTTGCTACTACCGTAAATGGATGTAGCACCGCGTACACGGATTTTGGGTGCAGTACCAAAAGTTCCGGATACGTTTTGTACAGATACACCGGCGGCACGGCCTTCCAACGACCGACTGATGTCGGCCATACCGTCGATTTTCATTTTCTCTGCATCCAATTTGACGGTGGCTCCCGAGAAAAGTCGTTTATCCATCTTCTGCATACCGGTAACGACCACTTGTTCCATTTCTTTGCTATCTGGCTTCAGAGTAATTTTCAGATTCGGTTTGATAGCAACGGTTTGAGATTGGAACCCGATGTAGGAAATTTCCAGGAACTTGGCATCAGCAGGGAGGTCCTTTAGCGAAAATTTACCGTCGAAGTCAGTTGACATTCCTGTGGTCGTTCCTTTTACTTTTACGCTGGCTCCGATGAGCGGTTCACCATCTTCGGCGGAGTAAACTACTCCAGACGCACTTTTTACTTGCGCCATGACCGCATTGGCCGTAAAGCACAGCCATAGGCTGAGCATGAGTAATTTTTGTCTCATGAAAAGAAATACTTATTTTAATAAATTGATTATGAAAATTCACATTAAAAACATGGTGAAAAGAGGGTGTGGCATTCACTAATACCACACTCCTCTTTTGATTTCACCAGCAAATGAATGCTGTTATTTTACGAATACTTTCTTCACAACACGAGTATTCTCGGTCGTTACCTCAACCAAGACGATACCCTTATGGCCTTGCAGCTTCAGGCTACCTTCTCCTTCGATAACAACTTGGTCGAGAACACTTCCGTCTACACTGTACACCGTAACTTGTGCCGTTGTGCCGGCATTAATGTGGATGGTGTTGTTGTCAGCATTCACGGAGATACTTTCGTCTGCTTTTGTTTGTTCGATGGAATTATAATCGTCTGTATTGATATCAGCTCTGGCTGCATTGATGATGTTTCCCGTGTTGGCATCGATCATCATACATACTACTTTACAGTTTGTGAGATCAATGATATTTTCCGGGATATTTAAGTCCAGACTAGTCGTATTCTCCTCACCGGCTGTTACGGAAGAAGGAATCAGACCGCTTACACCATAGTAAGCACTGGGTATGCTGCGAACTACATCGTTGAACGTGTAAGGTGCCACTACACTGGCAGCGTACTGGCCGCCCAATCCCCATTCTCCGAGATTCGGGTCAGAAGTACCTCCCAAGTTGTTACATTGATAACGGGTTAAGTTATCTTCCAGAATTGCCATGAACAAACTTACATTTAGATCCGTGGCATTCAGTGCATATTTATAGGTACAAGGCACTACGATTTTGCCGTCCTGATACTTCGCCGTGATGTTCAGTTCGGCATCTGCAGCCACTTTGAATTCTTTCTCGGCCTGGTCTAACCATAAATCCGAACCGTTTGTGAATATATAATTCACTTTTCCTTCTGTGTTTTTAACGCTGGCCATTGGATAAGAAGGAACGGGGGTAGCTCCGCCCTGACGATTGACTACTCCGCTGGGAGCACCACTGAAGTTCAGGAACGCGGAATACTCTTCAAGTTCTTTGGTCGAGTAGATGTCGCCATCGTAAGTGTGGATAGCCATGGGGATGATTTGGTCGCCAAACATTTTCTCCATGTTGCCCAAAGCCAGAATTCCGAGCGGACAGTTCGGGCAATCCGTACCTGTAAATTCTTCTATCACCAAACGCTTGGTCGGTGCGAAAGCCAGATTCTTGATAGAATATCCTGTTGTTTTTTCTTCATCATCTAAAGTGATATCCAATGTGAACTTGTTTGCGATGCCTACGCTTAGCGGGAGAGCTTTTTGGAAAGCAAAGTCATACTTGTCACCATTCTTTAAAGAGAGACCAGATTCGCTGATTTCATCTATGGCGTTACCATTAGCGTCTTTCATGATAATGTGTACGCTCTGATAAGTATCTTCCAAAGCATTGATACTGATACGGCCACTGATTTTAATTTCTTTTTGGTTTACCACGGAGGTTTCGTTGGTCAAACCCACCAAAAACTTCTGGTCGTTGGTTACTTCCACATTATCTATAAAGATGGCACTTTGATCTTCGTTCTCGTTCACGAAAGCAATATATACGTTTTTGCCTTTAAACTCTTCCAGTTTTACGATGTGGGAAGTCCATTCTCCTGCTAATTTGTTTTCGTCTTCACCAGGTTTTTCAAATTCGTCGTAAATAACCTTTCCTTCATTCTTGAATTTAGCGATAAGATCGTCGTTCAGAGCATTCAATACGGGGTCGTATTCCCAAACCATTATTTTCAAACGGTCTCCTTTACTCTTAAGATAACTCTGTGACTCCCATCTTAAATAGCATTGGTTAGACGGAATGAAAATTTGCGTTGTTACCATCCAGTCGTCAGACTTTCCTGCCGGAGAGTACATGGAATGTGAAGCTGCTGCCAAATCGCTGGTGTTGTCCTCATCCCATACGATGCTCCAAGGAGTTGTAGTCGCAGTGAATCCCCATTGGGCCATGCTTTCCACCGGTTCGCGTTTATCTCCTTCATAGAAGAGGAATTGGCCCAAACCGTTGTTAAAATCGTCTTTGAACAATGTTACATCGTCGTAGTTGATTTCACGTTCATAGTTACCCGTGTAGTGCAGGTTGATGGCTTCGTTCGGATTGCTACCTAAAACGTCCGTGACTGATCCTGCCTTGATTTTTACGTAATACTCATTACCCTTATACAAATATTGTCCGGCAGACGGGTACACGCCTAATTGTTTACTGTCGAGAGAGGACACAGCCATTTTCAGTTCGCACATCGGCTCTGTTTCGTTATTGCGGTAAACTGCGGCGTAAGCCGTGTCGGTCAAGGCGATTCCTGCATCAAAATTAATGATGATAGGGTTCGTAGAGAAGTTCAACAATGATAGGGTTGAGTTGTCAACCGGTGCAATGCTGGTAGGTGTGACCGGCTTATTGGCCCGTCCGGTGTAGCTAATGTTAATTTCCTTGCAGGCCTTCTCGGCATCACCATTAATAACGATGGAACCAGCCGGGACGGAAACAGTATATTTTTTACCGTCTTCAAGGTTTGCGCCACGGAAACTAATATCGACGATTTTGTTGTTATTGGCGTTACGTTTGAACGTTACTGAACTTGTTACTTTGTTCCCGTTTTCGTCTTTTAAGATTACGGCACTGCTCTTTCCTGTCACTTCAATGTCGCGGTCAAAAGTGAGGCTTAGTGATTTCAGGGCAGAGAATTGTGAACCTTCCTCCGGGCTGACGGAATAGTTGGCCAATAAATCAATTTCATTGGTCAGTTCAACGAGCGATTGAGGCATCTCCAGTATATAACTTTCACCTTTATAGACGAAAACGGCGATTTTAGTCCCTTCTACATTAAGGGCAATCGGAGTGCCGCTATTTTCAAACCCCGAAGCTGTATTGAAGTCTATATTGTAATGCTGTTTCAGGATTTGGGTTAGGCTGTACCAGTATTGGCCTACTCGTATGCTCCATTCACGTGCCGGACTGTCTGAAGGTGAAGCGCCAAACACATGACCGTCGTTATCGCAACATAGTCCGATGAGACCTTGGTCCTGGTTCTGGTCGTAAATAGAGAAGGAACCGGCTTCGACGTCATAAAGAAAAGGAGTTTTGTATTCGGCATTTCCTTCTTTTACCATATAAGCAGTACCCGTTATATACTTTCCGTTGTTGCTGATACGTGCATCATCGATAAAGGCCAGATTCTGAGCCAACGGAGTCCATTTGTAATTCTCATCTACATCGAATCCGATGAATTTATATGTTTGCTTATCCCGATCATAGACGTAATAACAACAAGCGATAGGCTGGATATAGCTGAAAGACAGGCAACCTACGATATAACGTCCGTCAGCGGAAATGCCTACAAAGCGGCTTTGGTGCTGGTCTAGTCCGGTCATGTCTTTTACCGGGATATTAGGCGTTTCTGTGATTATACCGCCTTTACTCATATCCCACAGTACGGGAGTTTCGTCATACTGACCTTTGGTGGCCCTACCTATGGCCCACTTTCCGTCGGGAGTAATGGCGTTAACTAAACCACCGTCCCATCCCGTAGGAACAGGAAGTACTGTCCATTTGTTATTGGTTTTGGTCCAAACGGCCGGATTGCCTTCATATCGTCCTACTACGAGAGTTCCCTCGTTATTGACATCGTAGGCGCCGTTGCCTAATGCGGTTCCGCTTTCGCTCAAAAGTTCGGTAGCCTTGTCCGTAGCCAAGTCTATGAGCTTCGGAAAATCTTCCACACTGTTACCGTTCGTACCGAAAGCTACAGCCCATTTCCCATTGTCGGACATGTTTTGGAGTGTAGCTTGGTCTGTGAACTTGAAGGTATGGAACGTAGGTTGGCTCACGCCGTCAGCGTGGACTTGTACATTCCATAGTATTCCCAATAGAAAGAGGAACACCAAACAAGATTTTTTTTTCATAAACACTAATTTTAGAT
>PPYF01158153.1_pt1 | contig 12344 bp, 15 predicted proteins | sample 1559871 | NCBI WGS metagenome assembly PPYF01 (sample SAMN08240021, study PRJNA423297) | Human gut metagenome, whole genome shotgun sequencing project. | reverse complement strand
GCATCTCCGAGGACGCGATCATCGCGGCGGCCGAGTTGTCCGACCGCTACATCACGGCGCGCTTCCTGCCGGACAAGGCGATCGACCTGCTCGACCAGGCGGCCGCGCGCGTGAAGCTGTCGGCCACGGCCCGGCCGGTGGCCGTGCAGGAGCTGGAGTCCGAACTGCACCAGCTACGGCGTGAACAGGATTACGTGGCCGCGCGCAAGCAGTACGACCAGGCAGCCGAGCTCGGCAAGCGCATCGAAGCCAAGGAGGCCGAGCTCAAGAAGCTCGTCGAGGACTGGGAGCGGGAGCGGGCCTCCGGCAGTGCCGAGGTCAAGGCGGAACACGTGGCGCAGGTTGTCTCGCGCCTGACCGGCATCCCGGTCAACGAGTTGACGGTGGAAGAGCGCGAAAAGCTGCTGCACCTGGAACAACGGCTGCACGAGCGCCTGGTGGGACAAGACGAGGCGGTCCGTGCCGTGGCCGATGCCGTGCGGCTGTCCCGCGCCGGCCTGCGCGAAGGCAGTAAACCGGTGGCTACCTTCCTGTTTCTGGGCCCGACCGGGGTGGGCAAGACCGAGCTCGCCAAGGCATTGGCCGAATCGATCTACGGCGATGAGCACGCCCTGTTGCGCATCGACATGTCGGAATATGGCGAACGCCATACCGTGGCGCGGCTGGTGGGCGCGCCTCCGGGCTATGTCGGTTACGACGAAGGCGGTCAGCTCACCGAGAAGGTGCGGCGCAAGCCCTACAGCGTGCTGCTGCTCGACGAGATCGAGAAGGCACACCCTGACGTCTACAACATCCTGCTGCAAGTGTTCGACGACGGTCGCCTCACCGACGGCAAGGGCCGGGTGGTGGATTTCACCAACACCATCATCATCGCCACGTCCAACCTGGGTTCGGACATCATCCAGCGACGGCTGAAGGCGCGTGAGGCGGCTGGCGAGGAGTACGAAAAGACCAAGGCCGAGGTCATGGACGTGCTGCGCGGCCACTTCCGGCCCGAGTTCCTCAACCGCATCGACGAGATCATCGTCTTCCATGCGCTGGGCAAGGAGGAGATCCGCCACATCGTCGGCCTGCAGCTCGATCGCGTGGCGCGCAGCGCCGCCAGCCAGGGCGTGACGCTCACTTTCGATCAGACGCTGATCGACCATTTCGCGGAAGAAGGCTACAAGCCCGAGTTCGGTGCGCGTGAACTCAAGCGCCTGATCCGCAGCGAGCTGGAAACTGCGCTGGCGCGCGAGATGCTCGGTGGCGGCATCGGCAAGGGCGATCACGCCAGCGCACGCTGGGACGACAAGGCCGAACGCGTGGTGTTCGAACGCAAAGAGCCACCGCAGACCCCGGCCGAGCCGGAGCAGCCGGATGTCGCGAAGGCGACCGAGACGCCTCACGGCGACGCTGGCAAAGACTCGAGCAAGAAGAAGTCGGCGAGCGACGCATCTTGATGGCGGGCGAGGCTGCCGTGTCCGACTCCATCAGCCTGGCATGGGTAGCCTCCCTGGCATCGATCGCGGTGGCGGTCGTCTACAAGCGTGATCCGCGGTCGGCCACGCCGTGGGGGCTGCTCATCAGCGGCGGCACTGCTCTCCCGCTCGCTGGCCATCCGTTTGCGTGACGGTGCGGCCCGTCTGTTCACCTGATCCTCTGGCAACTCGACTTTCGAGGAACACGGCCCATGGAAAAAAAGAATCAATGGAATACCGGCTACTGGATCGTTGCCCTCCTGCTGTTGTTGAGTTTGCAGAGCTACTGGCAGACGGCGAAAACCGTCGAGCCGGTGCCCTACAGCGAGTTCGAGAAGGCGCTGGCCGAGGGGCGCGTGGCCGAAGTGGTGGTGTCGGATCGTACGGTGACCGGGCGCCTGAAGTCGCCGGACAGCCGGGGCAAGACGACGATCGTTGCAACGAGGGTCGAACCCGATCTTGCCGATCGCCTGTCGAAGTACGACGTGCCCTATGCCCGCGTGTTGGAGAGCACCTGGCTGCGCGATGTGCCCTGCCAGCGGTAGCCTTCTTTGGCGTCTGGTTCTTCCTGTTCCGCCGCTTCGCCGAGAAGCAGGGCATGGGCGGGTTTCTCAACATCGGTAAGAGCCGCGCCAAGGTGTTCGTGGAAAAGAACACCGGTGTGACGTTCGCCGATGTCGCGGGGGGGGATGAGGCCAAGGCGGAGCTGGTCGCGATCGTCGATTTCCTGAAGAATCCGCAGGACTATGGCCGTCTCGGGGCGCGCATTCCCAAGGGCGTGTTGCTGGTCGGCCCACCGGGCACCGGCAAGACATTGCTGGCCAAGGCTGTTGCCGGGTGGCCGAATCGACCCAGGCGCGCATCGATCAGGCTATCCGCGACATCGTGATGGGCGTGTTCGAGCGCGCCTACCGGATTCTCGACATCAACCGCGCGGTGCTGGAGCGCTGTGCGCGCGAGCTGCTGGCGCGGGAAACGCTCGACGAAAGCGATATCCGTCAATTGACTCAAGGACTTGTTCGGAACTGAAAACAGTAGTAGGTGCCATTCAGAGTAAACCGACGGCTCTGTTCAGTGCGTTATCCAATTCGTCGGCATTGTTCAAGGAGAACCGATATGTCTGCATTGACTCCGTGGGACCCCTTCCGGGAACTGGATGAATTGCAAAACCGCCTGGCGACGATGTTCGGACGAATACCCCAGCGACAGGGCGCCCGTACCGGCAACGAAGCCATGACCACGGCGGACTGGGCACTAATGGCGGACATCAGCGAGGATGAGAACGCATTCCTCCTCAAGCTGGATCTGCCGGAGGTCCCCAGGGATGCCGTGCGCGTCAGCGCGGAAAACGGTGTGCTCACCATCAGCGGCGAGCGCAAACTGGAAAAAGAGGAGCAGGGCAAGAAGTTCCACCGCATCGAACGTGCGTATGGCCGCTTTGTGCGCAGCTTTGTCTTGCCTGACAACGTTGATCCGACCAAGGTGACGGCTTCCATAAAAGACGGCGTGCTGGAAGTGCGGCTTGTCAAGGCCGAGCAAGCCTAACCGAAACAGATTGAAATCTCAGTCAACTAACTTCAATCAAGAGCCCAAGATCATGAATATCAAACAGCCACAATACACCTTCTCCGCACTTGCCCTGGCGGTCGTCGTCGGACTGAGCGGACCGGCTCTGGCCCAATCGGCGGCAGGTTCTAGCCCAGGTGCTGCAGCACCCTCTGCCGCATCCAAGGCGGCACAGCCACAGGTAGATGACAAGGCCGCCCGGGAAGCCGATAAAAAGCGTGCCGAGCTCACTCAAGACGCCATCACGGCGCTCACCAAGACCCAGGAGGCTTTGATCCTCCTTGATGCAAATAAGACCAAGGAGGCGCTTGCTGCGCTGGAACTGGCCAGCGGAAAGCTGGAACTGGTATTGGCACGCGACGCCAAACTTGCTTTGGCGCCGGTCGATGTACGCGTCATCACCCACGATATCCACGCCAACGTGGAATCGGTAAAGAAAGCGGTCAAGTTGTCTCGGGAGTTGTTGGGTGATGGCGAGGTGCAAAAGGCCCGGCCCATCGTTGCCAATCTGGCCAGCGAAATCGTAATCGAAACCGACAACCTTCCGATGGCAACGTACCCGGCAGCGATCAAGTCGGCCGCACGGCTCATCGACAGCGGCAAGATCGACAACGCCAAAGCGGAACTCGCCCGAGCACTGAACACGCTGGTGGTGACCTCGGTCGTCTTTCCTCTGCCCGTGCTACGGGCCGAAGCCGCGATGGCAAAAGCTGAAAAGCTGGCCGAGACCGACAGGCGCGATGCCAGGCAGAACGAGGAGCTCAGCACCTTGCTGTCGTCCGTGCGCACGGAGATCGAGATGGCGCAGATCCTGGGTTATGGCAAGAAGGCGGACTTCAACCCCATCTTCGATCAGGTGAAGTCCATTGAGCAAAAGTCGGCTGGTGGCAAAAGCGGCAAGGGGTGGTTCGACGAGTTGAAGACGCGCATCCAAAAGCTGTTTTGAGGTGATGAAGGGGCTGACTGCTCTGTCGGTCAGTCTCGCGATGTTCGCATTCAGCCCCAATAGATTCGCCTATTTTCACTATCTCATACGAGGCATATCACCATGAATGAGCAAACACCGAATCCCAATGCGACGAACGAAGGAATAAACGAACAGGCCGCGGTAAGCAGCCTTCCTGTCAGTCCAGAGTCCAAGCCTGAAGTCGTCACGGAGGTACAGCCTGAGGTTCAGAAAGAAACGGACTCGCAGGCGGCAGACAAACGTAAACAAGTCCTCGATGAGGCAGTCTCGGCCTTGTCGCTGACCAAATCAGCGCTGGCCGCACTTGACGACAAGGACACTGCACGCGCATTGGCAACGCTGGCCGAAGTGACGGGAAAGCTGGAGCTGATCGTCGCGCGCGAACCCACGCTCGCCCTGGCCGGCGTTGATGTGCGCACCATCGTGCACGACTTGTTCGCCAACACGGAAACCATTGAGGCGATGACCGACGAGGCGCTGGATGCCCTCAAACATGGCGAGGTGCAACAGGCTCGCCACGTGCTGGCTTTGCTGGCCAGTGAAATCGTGATCACGGTCACCAGCATCCCTTTGGCGTCCTTTCCCGCAGCCGTGAAGGCCGTCGTGCCGCTGATCGATCAGGGCAAGATCGAAGAAGCCAAAGCCGCGCTGCAGTCAGCGCTCAGCACGCTGGTCGAGGAGAGCAGCGTGCTTCCGCTGCCCGTCCTGCGTGCGAAGCTGCTCCTGAAGCGCGCCGAGCCCCTGGTAGAAGATGGTCAGCGCAGCGAAGCATCCAATGAGCGCCTGGAGACATTGTTGAACGAAGCCCGGCAGCAGTTGGAAATGGCAGAACTGCTGGGCTATGGAAAAAGGAAGGACTTTGAGCCCCTGTACGCTGAACTCAAGAAAATCAAGGAAAAGACGGGAGGGGGAGGCTGCGGAAAAGGCTGGCTCGATGAAGTCAAGGCAAAACTGTCCAGGTTGTTCTGAAACCGCTGGAGAGGGGGCGCATAGCACCCCCTCTCTTGTCCCATGAGTGTTTGATTTTTTATTCTGTATAGATCTTTAGGAGATATTGCATGAACACAGACACCATCGCCAATTCCAATGCGGATGACCCCACCAAAGCACTGTGTTCGCTGAGCCAAAATTGGTGGCTTTTTGTGCTGCGCGGTGTCTTGGCATTGATTTTTGCAGCCCTCGCGTTCTGGATGCCACAATCGGCTCTGTTGGCCATGACCATCATGTTCGGCGCATTTTCATTGGTCAATGGCGCGTTCAACTTGTTTGCAGCGGTGCGCCATATCCAGAAAAAAGAGCGCTGGGGCTGGCTGCTGTTCAGCGGCATTGTCGGCATACTTACGGGCGTCGTCGTCCTGGTTGCTCCCTGGGTCGCCACGATAGTCTTGGCTTCTTTTTTATGGGCTAGCGTGGGCTTCTGGGCGATTTTCACCGGTGTGCTGGAGATATCCGCCGCCGTTCGGCTGCGTCGGGAAATCAAGGGTGAAATCTGGCTTGCCCTCAGTGGACTGCTCTCGATTATCCTTGGCGCTATCGTCTTGTGGATATTTTTTACCCGTCCGGTCGAGTCATTCGTGGCCGCAGGCTGGCTGTTGGGTTTCCATGCGGCAGTCTATGGCGTCACGCTTTTGTTCTTGAGTTGGAATCTTCGCAAAACGCGCCTGGGGTAAGAGCGTGCCAAACCAAAATCTATGGATATGAGCATCCTCGATTCATACCTCCATAGAAATGACATCGAAGGAGTCATACATGCAGATGCAATATAGCTATCGAGCTATCGACAAAGAGTTGCATGAACCTTGGCAGAGAGCTTTGGGAAATGTGATCGAGCACGCCCTCAAGCCATTGCTCGACAAACACACTAAAGATTCAGCGCAACTTCAAATCGTCCTTGATCGCGACAAGATCAAGCGGCAATTTTTGGCCAGTGGCTATATGCACCTGCCCGGCAAAAAGATTGTCAGCGTTACTGCATCACATGAGGAGCTGACGCCCCTCGCGAAGATGCTCGCACAGTCGTTGTTCCGTCAGGCCAAGAAGCATTTTGACCGACTGCATGCTCAGGATCAAATCAAGCGCAAAGCACGACGCGAGCGCTTGCGCGAGCTCAAGGTGCGGATTGCCGCAAAACCCGCATCAGCCGCCCATGAGGCCGAGGTGGCCCGAATGCCTCTACTGTCGAAACTTGAGGCTGTCGCAAGGCGTGAGCTGGCTTATCTGCGGGCCGTCGGCGATTTACCGCGCGATTATCCGACGCTGCGCGACGTGGTGGATGAAGCGATTGTCCGAGCTGAGGTGGAATGGCAATCCGTGCCGGGGGAAAAAGAGGCTTACACCGGTCTTTTGAAGCATCTGTTCGCCGTCCTGGATAACGAAGTGGCAAGCAGCCGGCAATTTGGCGAATTCGTTTCTCTGGACGCGCCGGTCGAACCGGATGCCCAAGACGTGGCCGAGGCCATGGTGGAAGAGGAAATCTTCGAATTTTATCAGCCCGATGACACACTCAAGCTGGCCGATATCTTCGCTGGCAGTCAGCATCCCGATGTCGCAACGATCGCGGAACAGGAGGAGCTGATTGATCGGTCGAGCGAGCTCGCTTTTGCATTTGACCTGCTGAAGGACATGCCGCGTTTGTGGCGGCGCATTTTTCTGCTTATCCGTGTGGACGGGCTGAATGCCAGCAGCGTCTCTGAAATCCTGCTGATTCCTGGTAAGGAAGATGCTGTCCGAAGGTGGCTCATGCAGGCCGAAGCATTCATCGCTGCTCATCTGGAAGAGGCCGGAGTAAGCAAAAACGGGAACGATTGGCTCCAAGGCGTTGATTGGTCGGCATTGTCTGTGACCCGAAGCGAGGCAGCCTCACTGTGGTCCAAGGAGGCGAACCATGAAGAATGATCTTCACCTCGTCTGCCCGCATTGCCAGTCCATCAACCGCGTACCGACTGCGAAGCTATCGGAACATCCCAACTGTGGCCGCTGCCAGCAGCCCTTGTTCACGGGCGAGCCCATCGAGTTGACCACGGCGACGTTCTCGCGCCACGTGGAGCGCAGCGATCTGCCGCTACTGGTCGATTTCTGGGCGCCATGGTGCGGGCCGTGCAAGATGATGGCGCCACAGTTCCAGCAAGCGGCGCACCAGCTCGAACCGAGGATCCGGCTGGCGAAGGTGAATACCGAGGCTGAGCCCCACCTGGCCGCGCAGTTCGGTATCCGCAGCATCCCGACGCTCGCCCTGTTCCAGGGTGGGCGGGAGATCGCCCGTCAGGCCGGCGCGATGGGCGCGCAGGACATCGTGCGCTGGACGTCGACGCAAGTGGGACGCTGACCGATGCAGGCCTTACTCGGCACTACACTAATCCTGCTGGCGGCTTGCAGCCTGGCGTCGATGGCGACGGCGGCGTTCAGAGTGCCCGCCTTGCTGGGGTATCTCTCTGTCGGCGTTGTACTGGGCCCCTCAGTCATCGGCGTGATCGCGCCGGGGGAGACGCTGAGCTTTCTGTCCGAGCTGGGCGTGGCGCTGCTGTTGTTCATGGTCGGACTGGAATTCTCCCTCGGACACTTCTGGCTCGCCCGCAGGACGGTGCTGATGGCGGGCGCTCTGCAGATGATCGCCGTGGCCCCGCCGCTGATCCTGCTATTGATGTGGCTGGGGCAGCCCGGCCAGAGCGCCGCGCTGCTCGGCACTGCGGCGGCCATGTCGTCCACGGCGCTGGTCAGCCGACAACTGGCCGACCAAGGCGAGCTCACCACCCGCCACGGCCGCAGTGCCATCGCCGTGCTGGTCTTTCAGGACCTGGCCAGCGTGCCCCTGCTGGCCTTGCTGGCGATCTGGGCGCGCGGCGAGTCGCCGAGGATCGAGCATGTGCTGCTCGAAGTATTCGGTGTGCTGCTGCTGTTCGCGGCAGCGGCCCTCGCCTCGCGCCGTCTGTTGCATGGCCTGCTGGGCTGGGTGGCGCGGCGGGGCCACGAGGAATCGTTCGTGCTCGTCTCCTTGTGCGTGGTGGTGGCTGCCGCCGCCGCTGCGCACGCGGTCGGCGTATCCGCCGCCCTGGGGGCCTTCCTCGCCGGGATGGTCCTGGGCGAGAGCGACTTCCGGCACCACATGGAAAGCCACCTCAGGCCCTTTCGCGATGTGTTGTCGGGCGTGTTCTTCGTGACCATCGGCCTGCAACTGGACGCAGCACAGATTCTTTCGGCACCGCTGGCGGTGCTGGCGTGGCTGGTGGTGCTGGTACCAGTCAAGATCCTGCTCAATACGCTGGCCTTGCGGGCGACGCGCCTGTCCGCCCTCGATGCCTGGCGCGCGGGCATAGCGTTGGGGCACGGCGGCGAGTTCGCCCTGCTGTTGTTGGGCACGGTCTTGCAGCAGCATCTGATCCCCGCGACCGTCGTCCAACCCATGCTGGTCGCGCTGGTGCTCAGCATGGCCCTGGCACCGCTACTGATCCGCCATCACGATGTACTTGCCCGGTTCTTGAGCCGCACCGGCGGCGTCATTCAGCCACCCCAGGCTGAAGAAGTCGAGATCGCCGCGCAGACGACGCGATATCGAAACCATGTCATCGTTTGCGGCGCGGGCGAGCTTGGCCTTACAGTCAGCGAGATTCTTCGCCACGCCGGCGTGGTGCATCTGCTGCTGGAGGCGGACGCGCAGAAGGTCGAGGCCGCGCGTGCCGCCGGCGCGCCGGTGTTCCATGGCGATGCCAGTCGGCCCGATACCTTGCTGGCTGCCGGCTTGACGCATGCGCACTTGGTGGTGCTGACGTTCGCCCATGCCCAGCAAGCGTTGCGCATCGCCCAGGCGATTGCCGAGCGCCGTCCGGCGCTGACCTTGTGGGTGTCATGCAGAAGTACGACCGCGGCCGATGCATTTCGCGCCATGCCTAACGTGCGCGTTTATCAGCAATCCTTTGCCGCAGCTATTGGGCTGGCGGAACAGGTGATGTCGACGCTTGGCATGTCGACCGAGTTGATTGAAGGACACATCAGCGCAATGCGCCACCGTCTCGACAGCAGCCGTTTTCTAGGGAGTTCATCGTCATGAAATCAAAACGCCTTAACCCATTTCAGGTCTTGCGTGACCAATTGGCCATCATGAGTTTTTACGAGCGCTTCGAGCAGGTCGTCGCGCTCGTGCTGTCGGCGGTGATCGCCGTCATCATCGTGGTGTCGCTGTTCCAGCTCATCTCCATCGTCTTCACGCTGCTGGTTCTCGATGCCTTCAATCCCCTGGACCACAAGGTATTCCAGAGCGTGTTCGGCATGATCATGACGCTCTTGATCGCGATGAAGTTCAAGCATTCCATCGTGCGCGTGGCGCTGCGTCGGGACAGCATCATCCAGGTCAAGACGGTGGTCCTGATCGCGGTGATCGCACTCTCCCGCAAGTTCGTGATCCTCGACTCCGACGCGAGCCCCGCAAAGATAGCCGCGCTGGCAGTCGCCACGCTGGCTCTGGGTGCGACCTACTGGCTGCTGCGCAAGCGCGGCGACCGCGCCGTCGAGACCTCTGAGCATGACCCGTCATCATCCGAGTGATCCGCGCACTGCGCTCTTGCAACACCGCTGGCTCAACCGCCTGCAGACCGGGCTGTTGGTCCTGACCCTGGTCGGGATCGCAGCCGCAGCAGGGAGACTGCCATTTGGGGAAGGCTGCCTGTGGCTCGCGCTGTTTGCCGTTGCAGGTGCGTTGCTGCTGGAACCGGTAGCCGCGTCGGCGCTGAGCTTGCGCCTGTACCGCGTACGGGCCTTGCACCCGCAACAAGCCCACGAGATGTGGGCCCTGTTGCTCGAGCTGCCCGCCAGTGCCGGTTTGCCCGCCATGCCGGTGCCGCACTATGTGCCCAGTGCCGTCGTCAACGCCTTCGCCACCGGATCGAAGCAGGAGGCATCGATCGCCCTCACCGATGGCCTGCTGCGCAGCCTGAGCCCACGCGAGCTGGCGGGTGTGTTCGCGCACGGGGTCGCGCACATCGCTAATGAGGATCTGCGTGTCATGGGGCTGGCGGATTCCGTCAGTCGCCTCACGTGCCTACTGGCCCTTATGGGACAGATCGCGATCCTGCTCAGCCTGCCCGCGCTGCTGGTTGGCGCGGCGGAGGTCTATTGGCCTGGTCTATTATTATTGGCCGCATCGCCCCAACTGGCCCTGCTCGCACAGCTCGGCTTGTCTCGCGTGCGTGAGTTCGACGCTGACCGCCTTGCGGCGGAACTGACTGGCGACCCGCAGGGGCTGGCGTCCGCGCTGGCGAAAATCGAGCGGGTCAGCCGCTCCTGGCGTGCCTGGCTATGGCCGGGATGGGGCAATCCCGAGCCCTCCTGCTTGCGCACGCGTCCGGCAACGCAAGAGCGCATCGCACGCCTGCTGACGTTGGCGCCTGGGCCAGCATCAGCGTTGCCACTCCGCGCGCCCCATTTTTTCCGGAATCCGCTTTGGCGACGCGCCCACCGCGCTGGCGCCCGAGCGGGCTGTGGCGCTGATTGCCCATCAACAGGAGACGTCTCATGGCCTATCTAGACCCGTACAAACGCCCCGCGCCGGACCGCTTCGTCCGGCGCTGGCTCTTCATCACCGCCTGTATTGCCGCGCTCATGCTGCTGTGGCAGTTTCTGCACGCCATCGAGGCCTGGTTCAGTCCGCGCGAGGCAGCAGAACGCACCGTGATGGCGCGTGGCGATCTGGCGGCGGACGAGAAAACCACCATCGAACTGTTCGAAAAATCGCGCGCCTCGGTGGTCTACATCACCACCGCGCAATTAGTACGCGATGTCTGGACGCGCAACGTGTTCTCCGTGCCGCGCGGCACTGGCTCGGGCTTCATCTGGGACGACGCTGGCCACGTCGTCACCAACTTCCACGTCATCCAGGGCGCGTCCGAAGCCACCGTCAAACTGGCCGACGGCCGCGACTACCAGGCCGCGCTGGTGGGGACGAGCCCCGCGCACGACATCGCCGTGCTCAAGATCGGCGTCGGTTTCAAGCGCCCGCCGGCCGTGCCGGTCGGCACCAGTGCCGACCTCAAGGTGGGTCAGAAGGTGTTTGCTATCGGCAACCCCTTCGGCCTGGACTGGACGCTCACCACTGGTATCGTCTCCGCGCTCGACCGCTCGTTGCCGGGAGAAGCGGGCGGCCCGGCCATCGATCACCTGATCCAGACCGACGCCGCCATCAACCCCGGCAATTCCGGTGGCCCGCTGCTCGATTCGGCTGGGCGGCTGATCGGCATCAATACCGCCATCTACAGTCCGTCTGGCGCCTCGGCCGGCATAGGCTTTGCGGTGCCGGTCGATACCGTCATGCGCGTGGTGCCGCAACTCATAAAGACCGGCAAGTACATCCGTCCGGCGCTGGGCATCGAGGTGGATGAGCAGCTCAACACGCGTCTGCAGGCGCTGACCGGCAGTAAGGGCGTATTCGTATTGCGCGTGGCGCCGGGCTCGGCGGCGCACAGGGCCGGGCTCGTCGGCGTCGAGGTCACCGCAGGCGGCATCGTGCCCGGCGATCGCGTTATCAGCATCGACGGTATCGCCGTTGACGACGTCACCACATTACAGGCCCGGCTAGACGACAAGAACGTTGGAGATGTTGTGGTCTTGTTAGTGGAGCGGGCCGGCAAGACTCGCGAGATGCTTGTGGAACTACAACCGGGAGTTTGATGGAAAGTGGGTCATGGATCTGCACAGCGAAGCAGCCAAGCGACTTCAGCCTTGCGCCGAACTACGAGCCCTAGCTAGGGATGGTCTGAAGTAGCCCTGTATTTCCGGCTGACTTCAGCCACTGCTGATTTTGAAAGCGGTGAACCGATCAAAAACGATCGGATCACTCGCTCATTTCGGTGCTTTCAGCCGTCGCGAGCACCTTGCGACGGCCATTTTCCGCATTACAGGCGCACCTCTCCTGCGCTTGCCAGCAAATGTCGGCGGGCCATCCATAGGTTCGACAGGGCAAACAGCGTCACCAGTTGTGCAGTGTTCTTCACCAGCCCTCGGAAACGTACCTTGGTGTAGCCGAACTGCCGCTTGATCACGCGAAACGGGGGCTCTACCTTCGCTCGCACTTGCGCCTTGGCCTTCTCGATCTTGCGCTTGGCTTTGTACAGGGCGCTGCGTTTATCGAGCATCTTGTAGGTGCTGCGGCGTGCTGCGACCTGCCAGATCACTTCTCGGTCGGCATGCTCGGAGCGCTTTTCGACGCCTGTGTAGCCGTCATCGGCGCAGACGACGTTCTCGTCGCCGTGCAGCAGTTTGTCGACCTGGGTGACATCCCCCCCTTCCCTTGTATCTAACAGTTTGTGGTGATTAGCTACCACCACTGAAGCAGAGTGAGCCGCCCCCTTCCCTTAAGGTCAGAA
>PPYF01548913.1_pt1 | contig 12352 bp, 9 predicted proteins | sample 1559871 | NCBI WGS metagenome assembly PPYF01 (sample SAMN08240021, study PRJNA423297) | Human gut metagenome, whole genome shotgun sequencing project. | reverse complement strand
GTAGTCATCAAACCATCGAGAATACCGAATTTGTCGTTCAATACTTTGGCGATAGGAGCCAAGCAGTTGGTTGTACAAGAAGCATTGGAAACGAATTGAGTACCTTTAACGTAAGTATTTTCGTTAACACCGCAAACGAACATAGGAGTATCGTCTTTGGAAGGAGCGGACATAACTACGTATTTAGCACCGGCTTCGATATGAGCTTGAGCTTTTTCTTTGGTCAAGAAAAGACCGGTAGATTCTACAACATATTCAGCACCTACTTCATTCCATTTCAAATCGGCAGGATTTTTTTCGGCTGTAACACGAATAGTTTTTCCGTTTACAATCAATTGACTTTTTTCAACATTCGCTTCGATAGTTCCATCGAATTGTCCGTGCATAGTGTCATATTTCAACATGTATGCCAAATAGTCAACCGGGCAAAGGTCGTTAATACCTACGATTTGGATGTCGTTTCTTGTTTGTGCTGCACGGAAAACGAAACGTCCGATGCGGCCAAAACCATTGATACCTACTTTAATCATTGTAATAAAACTTTAAGTGTTTATTGAATAAAAAATAACATCTTACTTTTTTCTTCTTTTTTTGTTCTGCTTTCTTAAAAACATTTACATTTGTAATATTGTTTAACAACCACAAGGTGTCGCACAACAACTCATCAAAGCAAGCAGCGCAATTAAAAAGGCAATTTTGTATTTCATACAAGTATATTTTGTTCCTAAAATTGCGATGCAAAGGTAAATATTTTTTTTGAATACAATGTATGTGAATGTGAAAATAAAAGAAAAATTTCTTTATTTGCATTGTGTTGAGTTTGAGTAATCTATCTAATATTAATAACTCGTACTATTATGAAAAGTTCATTTTTAGCAGACTTTAAAAAATTTGCCATGCGAGGCAATGTCATCGACATGGCTGTCGGTGTAATTATCGGTGGCGCTTTTGGAAAAATCGTATCTTCGGTTGTCGCCGATATCATCATGCCACCTCTCGGGTTACTGATCGGCGGTGTCAACTTTACAGATTTAAAATGGGTGATGAAAGGGCCTGAAGTAGTCGATGGGGTAGAACAGGCTGCGGTTACACTTAATTATGGTAATTTTTTACAAGCAACCTCCTGCTCCTGCCCCGGCTCCTTCCGAAGAGGTGAAATTGTTGTCGGAAATTCGGGACTTGTTAAAGAAAAACGAAGAATGAGAAGGAGCTCGTTCTCTGCGAAAAATAATAATGCCGCTTTCTTATCAGAAGCGGCATTATTATTGATGACAGGTTTTATAAATTATCCTATGATATACTTGCTTTTGGGCAGGTAGGATAACAAATATACGAATATGTAAACCGTAATAAATGTACACACGGCGATCAAGGGAATTGTGACATAGGCCGCATCCGAGATAGACTTGAATAGTCCATAATAGAAATTTAGAAACAGAATGTGGGCTAAGTACATTCCATAGCTTTTTATCGATATATCCGACAGCAGTTTGCAGGCTGCATTTTTCCCTTTTAAAGATAATCGGCCGATTAGAGAGAAGAGGCCTAATGTCATCAGGAATACATTTACCGTACAGAATCCCCAACTAAGCTCCAATTCGGGCACAGTGGGAACCGTATCGATACGTGAACAGAAAATCCCGGCCGAGAGCGCGAAACCGACTATGAGTATTATCCAAGATAATGCCGCAGAAGGATAGCCGAATCTTTTCAGATAATATCCTAAAATGAAGTATCCGATGAATCCCGTGAAGTAATAGAGCAACGGTGTGTCGTTCCAGAATGCTTCGCCAAGCACTTCGGGATAAACTAAATGAATATACGGGAGAAAAGTTGTGATTATCCACAAGCCGAGATATCCTTCCAGTTCTCGTTTAGAAGCTTGTTGTAACCAGGGGGAAATAATCGGGGTTACCAGATAGAGCCCGATTAACATGTAAATATACCATAAATGACCTATTTCACACCCGAAATTCACAGGAATGTGTAAAATATTAAGTGCCATTTGGCTAAAAGAATCCCCACGGCTTAATACGTAGTATCCGGCATATAATACACACCATGCGATGAATGGATATACGATTCGGGTGAAACGCTTGCGAAAAAATGTAGAAATTTTGTCTTGCATAGGGAGTAACAAGAATCCCGACAGCATGACGAATAGAGGTACAGATGATCGGCATAATGTGGTTATGATACCAATCCAAAAAGTATTGCTTCCGGTAACAACCGTTCCTCCTTCTCCTATATAGTAAAATTCGCTGGCATGTTGTTGAATGACCAAGTAACAGGCAATAACTCTCAATAAATCGAGTGAATAATTGCGATTCTTAATCATGAAAATAATTGTTTATGAAATGTTCGTGATGAATTTTATCGAATAATTAGTTGAAACGTAGTTTTTCTCCAATGACAGTAGTTAGTATTGTTCTTTTTCATTGGGAAAATCTTGTGTTTTCACGTCTTTTACGTAGGCTTGTACCGCTTCGGTGATCGTTGTACTTAGATCGGCGTATCGACGAAGGAACCGTGGGGAAAAACCTTTGTTGATGCCTAACATGTCGTGCATGACGAGGACTTGTCCGTCTACACCACCACCGGCTCCGATACCGATGACCGGAATGGTTACTTCCTGAGCTACCCGGGTGGCCAATGCTGCCGGAATCTTTTCGAGAACAAGACTGAAACACCCTATCTCTTCGAGAAGATGAGCATCCTCGATGAGTTTATTGGCTTCTGCCTCTTCACGAGCACGAACGGTATATGTACCGAATTTGTTAATGGATTGTGGTGTCAGACCTAAATGCCCCATAACGGGTATCCCGGCACTGAGTATGCGCTCGATAGATTCACGGATTTCGGCTCCGCCTTCCATCTTTACACAGTCGGCATGCGTCTCTTTCATGATTCTGATTGCCGAGGCAACAGCTTCTTTGGAATTGCCCTGATAGGAGCCGAATGGCATATCGACGACGACTAAGGCACGTTTAACGGCTCTGACAACCGACTTCCCATGATAAATCATTTGGTCGAGAGTAATAGGTAAAGTCGTTACATTTCCGGCCATTACATTGGATGCCGAGTCGCCTACCAGAATGACATCGATTCCGGCTTGGTCTATAAGAGTCGCCATTGAAAAGTCATAGGCGGTTAACATCGAAATTTTTTCGCCGCGGAGTTTCATTTCCATCAGGCGGTGAGTCGTTACTTTACGAGTATCTTCGGTATATGTAGACATAATTTTGATTGTTTGAATTTCGGGACAAAGGTACACTCAAATTTTTATATTGCAACCTTTTTCACTTTTCAATCTTGTTTTCTGTATATTTGCATAAAGTGTAGAATGGATTGATTGTACGGGGCGATCCTCTTTGCGCCCGGAGGCGGAAACACAGATCGCACAGATATGATTGCGGTTTTTCTGTGATTACAGTCTGCCGATTCTATTTGTTTGAATGAGTGTTTATAGTATGGAGAAAGAAAAGTCGTCACGGGAAGTTCCCGGTTGGTTCAAGATTTTAATTCTTATAACGGCTTTGCCGGTTTTTGCGTGGCCGTGGTTGATGAACCGAGCAACGTTTGTATTTGTCGAAAAAGCCGCTGGCGATGCTTTACCTTGGGCTTTGGTCATGTTATTGCCTTTGTATGTGGTTTTATCTACGTGGATTAGTTATCGGGTGTATAGTACCCGACGAGAGATTTCGTGGATTTTACAAGGTTTGCAAATGCTGGTATATTTGGCCGATAATATGACAACGGGGAAGTCCTACTCTTAGGACTTCCCCGTTGTTTCAATTTGCATCTTTGATTAATGGGTTAGTTTTTCGGGTTTGGGTAGTTCTAATTCGTTCCCTTCGGGAGCCAAGATAAAACCTTTGTTGTTCCATGTGCGCAGATAGCCGCCGATGTTGTTGTTAATCATCAGTAGCTGGAATGCATGTTTGCCTTTTTGCAAAGCGATGGAATTACGTGTGCGAGAATGGCGTATGAGTTTACCGTCGTTACTGATGATGACCTTTCCGTCTATTCTCAGTTCGTCCATTTCGGAGGAAAAATAGTATATGCCATCGGCGGGAACTTCGAAGTAGCCGGTGTAGCAGTATGCTCCTTTGTCTTCGATATCCGGTTTGAATTCAAAATCTTTGACAATCTTCGGTGCACTCCAATGCGCTCCATCGAGGTCTTTTACAAAATAGAGGTTTCCCTCGGTACGTCTCAACTCGATACCGGGTTGGGTGCTTTTTTCGGTAGCCGGCATGAGCTTTTCGTGAACTACTTCGATAGAGCGTACCGGACTTAATTTCCCTGAGGGGAGCATAGTGGCTATTTTGACTGTTACATCTTTATTGAGATATAACGGCTTTTCGTATTTTGTCGAATTTGTTTGAGGATCACTTCCATCGGTCGTATATACCATAGGATAGTTACGGCTGTTGTGGAACGTCAGCGTGGTATTTTCGGTATATGCAATACGGTCGGCCATAGGGCCTTCGGGCATGGGTATGTGGTAGTTGATGTGGTGCATATCGAGTCGGATCAATTGATTGTCGAGCCGACGAGTGAAAGAGTTGTAATCTTTTTTCTCTTTGGGTGTCCAATCCAATTCTGCCAAAGCCAGCATGCGGGGATATAACAGGTATTCGGTATACTCGGGGGTTACGGCATATTCGGTCCACATGTTGCATTGTGCTCCTAAAACGTGGTGACGCAAATTTTCTGGAATTTTTGGAGATTTGGGGTCGTAGCTATAAGTCTTTTCGAGAGGGAGTCCGAATCTAATGGCAATGGGTTCGGTTTCGACAGCTCCTTGTCCATGATCTATATACATCCATTTGGAGGGTGTCATGATAACATCGTGTCCCATAGAAGCGGCGGCAATTCCTCCTTCTTCTCCCATTCGTCACCGCCGATATGGAAGAATTTGCCGGGAAACAGAGGAATGACTTCTTCGAGAATGTCTTGTAAGAATTCAAAAGTTTTGTCATTCCCGGCGCAATATACGTTGTCTTCCACGCCCCATTTGTTGCGTAGTTCAAACGGGCCTCCTGTACATGAATATTCGGGGTATGCGGTCAAAGCGGCAAGTGCATGTCCGGGAAGTTCTACTTCGGGGATAACGGTAATGTACCGCTCTGCTGCGTAAGCAACGACTTCTTTGATTTGTTCCTGTGTGTAGAAGCCCCGATGTATGCTTCCATCGGCGTTCCGGCGTACAGAGCCAACCTCGGCGAGACGGGGATATTTTTTTATTTCTATGGTCCACAGATGGTCGTCGGTCAAGTGCCAATGGAAATAATTCATTTTGAACATGGCCATGATGTCGAGTTGTTTTTTTACAAATTCCACGTCGTGGAAGTGGCGACATACGTCGAGCATCATACCTCGGTATCCATAGGCGGGTTCATCTTTGATTTCCACACAAGGGATTTCCCATGCTACGTTATCGATAATCGTTTCGCTCTCGATTTGGGGAGGAAGCAACTGCATAACCGATTGCATGCCATAAAAGATTCCTTGCGGAGTTTTGGCTTTGACAATTACCTTTTTGGGGGTTACTGTCAGTTGGTAGCCTTCGTTCCCTATTTTTAGCGACTTGTCTATTTGCAGACTGATAGCGTTTGAGCTTCCGCTGTTTTTTATATTTAGATTGTATCCTGTGGAGTATAGGATTTTTGACTGGAAATAGGCCGCTACTTTTTTTAAATCAGCTCTTTGGTTTTTCCCAATGGCAAAAGAGGTTTTGGAATTTAAAGTAAAATGTCCGTTTTTCTGAACCAAACTTTGGGGAGTGGGAGTGATGTCCAAATGGTTGTCTTGACCCATGATTACAGAACTCGATAGGACGAGAAGACAAATCCATAGGCAAGAAATAGAAAGTGCTCTTTTCATTATAAATAATTTTTATGAGATGAATAATAGGGTCGTTAGTTTTCTCCGTAGTTTACAGTAATGTTGATTACATTCATGTTGTTTACTTCTATTTCGACAGTTTGGTATCCCGATTTTTTGAAGATGAGATATTCGTGATTGCCGGTAGTGAATTTGAACTGACCTTTTGCGTCGGTAACAGCAATGGTTTTTCCGGTGCTTTTTTCAATAATCTGCATATCGGGAACGAGGGTAGCCTGCACGTCACGCACTTCTCCTTTCACTTCCATTTGGCGGGAACTTTTTTTGTTTTTAGGTTTTACGATTTCGTCATTTCCGATAGTCGATGGTTCTCCGGCCACGATGGTTTTCGACAAAATGATATTATTCGATGCTTGTCCTACTTCCAAAATGAACTCGCCGGCTTCGACGAAGCGTTGGTTTTTCTCGTCGACCAAATAGAGATCGGAGATGGGTACTTGAAGTTGTACGGTGCGGGTTTCACCGGGCGCTAATTCTATTTTTTTGAAGTCGCGCAGTTGTTTTACCGGTGTCACATAGGTACTGGCTTTGTCTCGGACATATAATTGAACTACTTCTTTACCGGTGTATTTCCCTGTATTTTTTACTTCTACTGTGGCGTGTATCGTGTCGTTCAATTCGTATTTGTCTTTGTCGGTGGAGAGATTCTTATAAACGAACGAGGTATAGGAAAGTCCGTATCCGAAACTATATAGAGCCGAAGGAGCCGAGAAAACATAGTCCCGTCCGGGTGAGTCGTAGCTTCCGGGGTTTTTGTAGAATCCACGGTCGGACGGCAGATAGTTGTAGTAGACAGGCAAATGTCCGGTGCTGCGAGGGAAAGAGAAAGTGAGTCTTCCCGAAGGAACGACTTCTCCGAATAGGATATCGGCAATGGAGTTTCCGGCTTGTTCACCGGCATACCATTGGACGAGTATAGCGGGCAAATTGTTCTTTTCCCATTCTATGACAAAAGGTTTTCCTGTTACCAATACAAGTATGACGGGAGTGCCGGTTCGATATACTTCGCGTATTAGTTGCGATTGCGCTCCGGTGAGGTTCAAATCGTTCAGGTCGAACCCTTCTCCGCAAGTGGAGCTTTTGTAGTCACGAGCCAAAGCGGCGCTGGCGCTACCGCCGAAAATTACGGCTACTTCGCTGTTTTTGGCGGCTTCGACCGCTTCGGCTATTCCCGATGTGTCCAATGATGTGAGACTGCAACCTTTGGCGTAGTGTATGGCGGTGTTTTTGTTTACCCGGTTCTTGATACCTTGTAGCGGGGTGACACCGTCTTTGTTGTTGCGGCTCCAAGTGTAATCTCCGAATTGGACTTGGTCGGCATTGGGCCCGATAATGGCGATCGATTTCAGGCTTTTGGCATCGAGCGGCAATAGCTGGTTTTCGTTTTTCAGCAGAACGGTCGATTCGTCGGCAATCGTTTTGGCGAGTTTAACGCTTTCCGGGGAGTGTCGTTTACGGTTTTTGAAGGTTTTGCCGTAAGGGTCTTCAAAGAGTCCCATAGCGAATTTTGCGAATAAAACCCGGCGGACAGCCGTGTCGAGAATTTTTTCATCGAACTGGCCTTTTTCGATCAATCCTTTCAAGAAGGGATAGCATTTGCTCGATGCCTCGGCATCGAGCCCGGCAGAAATGGCTTGAATGGCGGCCTCAGAGGAGTTGCGGGCTGTGAAATGCAATGTTTTGAGCATTTCGATAGCACCCCAGTCGGAATATACATATCCTTTGAAGCCCCATTCGTCACGAAGTATGTCGGTAAGCAGATAATGTGATGCTGAGTTGGGTATATGGTTCCAAGAGTTATAGGTCGACATGACTGCCAATATTCCGGTGTTTTTAACAACCATTTCGAACGGTTTGAGATAGATTTCGTGCAAATCTCGTAATCCGCATTCTACCGAGGCTAAATTTAATCCGCTCAACGGGTTGCCGTGCGGGCCGTAATGCTTCAACATGGGCGATATGCCGTTTTCGAGATACCCCGAAACCTCCTCGATGCCGAAAAGGCCGCATAGATATGGGTCTTCCCCATAGGACTCTTCGACCCGTCCCCAACGTAAATCGCGCACTACGTCTATACAGGGGGATAGAACTTGTCGAAATCCCATGCTGTGGAGATCGTCGGAAATCATTTGCGCTTTCTTTCGTGCCAGTTCGGGATTAAAGGTGCTCCCCAAAGCGATGTTTTGGGGATATATGGTGGCTCCGTCGTGCACAGCACCGTGCAGAGATTCTGCAACTGTGAAGATGGGTATTCCCAACCGGGTTTTTTCTACCATGTATTTTTGAATGAGATACATGCTTTTAGCGCAATTGTCGCCGGTGAGGGGAAAGCCTTCGACAAATCCCCATGAAGTATTACCTGCCCAATCGGTCAGTTTCTGCATATCGAGCTCTTGCCCGTTAAAAATTTTCGAAGAGTGTATGTGCCGTATTTGTGCGATTTTTTCATCGACAGTCATGCGGTTCAGCAAGTCTTCTACGCGTTCCTCGATGGGGAGATTTTTGTTTTTGTATGGTAGGGATTGGGCTTTTGCCATATCGAGGGTCGATGTGGCGGTGAGAAGGGATAAAAAGGCTATAAAAATTTTGTGTCGCATAATGTGGTATGTTTTTAAGGATTCTGTTTCTGTAAAAAGACAACCGACATAGGCTTTTTTACATAGGAGAACCGGGATATTTAAATGTTTTTATAGGTTTGTTGTAATTCGATGAAGTATTTTTTATAGATTTCTTCAACAGCAGAAATCGCATTTCCGGTAGAGGTACTATCGTAGCGTGTATCGGAGTCGACCCAATTTTTTTCGATTTGGAAATAATCGGGTTCTTGTGCGGTTTCTCCTCTCAATAGAGCCAGTTTGTAGTCGACCCATGCTTCCCAACGAGGCAGATACATGTCTCTCATCAACCCGCTCCATTCTTTAAGGGCGTAATCGTGGAGTTTTGAGTCGTGGTTTGTCCAAGTGGTAATTTGTCTTTTTGCGTTTGCAACGAAACGCTCCTGTTCCTGAGGCGTACAAGCGGCGTTGCGTGCTTGGTTTATCCATGTTCCCACGTTGAACTCTTTGCGGGTGGACAATAGTTTGTCTTCGTCTCGAATGAGAGCGAGGAATTTGGAGGAATAGGCTTGAAATCCTTTTAAATCGTTTCGATAAAAGGCGTTTACCGCCTGTTTGTGAAGATATTTTGCGTAATCACCTAAAACTTGTCGTGTGAGATCTACCAAATCATATTGATAGGTTGCGGATTGTGCGAATTCGTGTCGGACATTATACATGCATTCCCATGCTGTAACGATTTCTGCGGGATCATAGAAAATCTCGGCAGTACCCCATGACGAGGCGTGTTTGATTGTATCGGAGGGGCGTGCACATATATAAGATTCGACGGGCCCTCCTATTTCATTGTGACATTCGTAAATGGTTTTCGACAGAATTTCCCAAGCTCGATTGCAGTTTGGATCGGCTTTACCGTACCGATATTGCGTATATTGGTTCACCCAGTCTTTTATATCGATGCTATCCTCTCTCCAAGCCATGTCGTATACCATGTCATATACGACGGGAATCGTACCGATTCCCTCGGGAGCTGTTCCTATTCCACATAGGTTTTTTCCCAACGGGTGGTTTTTGGCAAAGACTACACCAGAGGCATAACTGCTCATTTTGCCATGCAGCCCTGTTTTCCCGCCGAAATTGGGCAGTGCGCACCAAATCCAGTCGTGGTGCATGTGTCCTTCGGCTTTGTAAAACAACGAGTTTTTTATGCCGCCCCATTGGGGACGCTCGCATGCCATGAGGTCGAGAATGATGGCCTCGCCATGTTCCAACCCTTCCAATAGGTCGCGCATGGGGTTACTTTGCCAGCCTTGTATGATCCATACAGCTTCCGGGGTTTTGCGTCTCATGGCTTGCAGTATTTTTTTAGCTGCGGCTTTTACATCGATACCTTCCGACTGACCTCCTTCGTGGAATGGGTCTCCGGCGAAATAGACGGCTTTACCGAACAGTTTTTCCTGTTCGTCGTAGTATATGTCGGCGATTTTATCGAAAAGGGGATCGTTCGGATCTAGGAACGCAGGACGCTGATAGGTTTGCCATTCACCTTGTTCCTTGATGTTGGCTTCGGGGAATTTTTCTTTTAAACTGTTGGGAACCATGCCATAGAATCCCTGAAAGACGGGAGCCATACCCAACTCTCTCATGCGACGCAGCATTTTTTGTTGGAGGTCGGTTTGCCGGTCTATGAATTTTTGGGAAACGGGGCCACCGAAGCCTTCGAGATTACCCATGAGCCACCACGCTTCATAGCCGGCTCCGGGAAGGAATTCCGATATTTCTTTTTCGTTATATCCCAGTCTTTTGAGCGTATTTTGCCAAACGGCGTACTGGCTGTTGACAGCCATGAGAGGGAGATTGACACCTTGTAGGGCCATGCGGTCTATTTCTTTTTCCCATTCTTCCCACCCCCAAAAAGCCATAGAGTAGCTATATGTGCAATAATTCAGATAATACCGCAGGGGTTGAGAGGCTTCGATATGAACCGGTTCACCGACTGCGGGCAGTGTATCGGGTATGGAAGCCAGAACATGGCTTTATGAAAGTTTCAATTAAATTTATTTACATATAATGTCTGTGAATACAGGATAGTGGTCCGAAATTTCACCCAAATCTATCGTTTTTCCCTCGATATTTATTTCTCGCACGATTTTGCTGCCGACTATCTTTATCTTATTCTTCCCTTTTTTGCTCAATAAAATGAAGTCGATCAATGCGCCGTTGTTGGTTCTTCCGGGGATCGTGTTGCCGACCGTGTCGCTTGCAATGATAAAATCTTTTTGGTATAGAGGAAAAGATACATTGCTTCGCGACCAGCGGAAAGAGTCGTTGAGGTCTCCGGCCACGAATACGGGTTTTTTCATTTCGCGGGAGTCGTTGCAAATGATTTTAGTTCCTTGTCTGCGTTTTTCGTTATTGAGGTCGGAATGTGTGGCGATGAATACAAATTTTTCGAGTTCCAGTTGAATGGCCGCTCTCGGCTCGTCTCCCGGGAGATAAGCGATGTACCGGCTGACAATCGGCAGATTTTTTCTAACCAATGCGCCGCAACCGATGCTTCCCTTCTTGTCGAAGCGAGCCGCATTGGCATACACATCGGTATATTCGATTCCTGTATGTTTGGCTATTTCGTGCAGCAGATAACGGTTTCCCCGGCTTTGAGAGGCACTGTCCAATTCTTGCAAGGCGATGACGTCGGCATCCAAAGCTTTGATGACTTGTGCAAGTTTTTTCACGTTGCTTTCGTTGATTTCTCCCGGATCATAACCTCCTTTACAATAATGGGTGTTGTAAGTGAGTAGTCTGATTGCTCCCGGGGCTTTGGGATAGGACTGCGGTTTTACCGAGAACAATGTCCCGGCCAAAACGATAGAGAGTAATATTGCTTTCTTCATGATGTGTTTTATGTGTTTGTCGGCTGTTTTTGTAGGGATAAAAAGAACTCGAAGTTCATTTATATGGACTTTGATAATTGTATAAATAAGTTTAATAAGAATGACTTATCTCTTGATAATCTTTCCTTTGAATGTCGTGCCGTTATCTGCGAAAATTTCCACGATGTATATTCCGTTCGATAAAGAGGAGATGTCGACCGATGCCGTGCCGGGGTTGTTTGCCTCTAATTGTTTTTGACCGGTCATCGAGTAGATGTTTATTTTTCTGACGGGGGATTCGCTTTGAATGTTTAATGTGTTTTGTACTTGGGTGGGATATATTCGAATCGAATTGCTTCGGGAGGCATTTTCGATTCCGCTTAGCCCGGGAATCTCGATGTCTACATAAACGGGGTAGTGGTCGGATATCGATCCTAAGTCAATGACAGACCCATTTACTTTCAACGTGCGGACAATGTGTGTCTCAACGATTTTAATTCCCGAGTCTTTATAATCTTTGAACAAGATATAATCGATGAGAGCCCCGTTGTCGGTCCGGCCCGGAATGGTGTTACCTTCTGTATCGCTGACGATAGAAAATTTATCGGCCAGTACAGGGAATGCGATTCCTCCGTTGCTCCATCGGTGAGAATCGTTCAAATCGCCGGCGAGGAAACAGGGTTTGCGGATAAAGTCGGTTTCATTGACCAATGTGCTTGCGCTTTGGGTTCTTTTTGCATCGTTTAGGTCGAGATGGGTTCCCATGAATGTGAATTTCTCGAAATCCACCCGTACTGCGCTACGAGCTTCATCGCCTGCCAACGGGATAATCTTTTTCTTTACCACTTTCAAATCTTTTTTAAAGAGTAGTCCCGGACCTACTTTACCGCCATTGATGGGGGCTAAACCTCCGAAGATGTGCTGATAATCGAGTCCGGTAAATTCAGAGATTTGTTTTAACAGATCTCTCCTTCTACGGTCGCTCATGGCGCTGTCCAGTTCTTGCAGGGCAAC
>PPYF01603625.1_pt1 | contig 12355 bp, 8 predicted proteins | sample 1559871 | NCBI WGS metagenome assembly PPYF01 (sample SAMN08240021, study PRJNA423297) | Human gut metagenome, whole genome shotgun sequencing project. | reverse complement strand
TTTAAAAACGGTTCTGTGAAAGTGACACGAACCGATCTCCATCGATGTTACTCACCGATCTCCTTCACGGTAATACGCACGGGCCACTGATAATCTTTGTTTCTCTGCATCAGAAAGCGGATTCCCCTTTCTGTATGCTCGTTTTGCGCCAGATGAGGAAGTCACTGTATTTTCTGTCTGCGACATCTCGCCTCCTCAATACTTAAACAGGGATCGTTTCGCAGAGAATACTACAGTTTTTTGAAATCAGCGACTTGAAAGTTGTGACGATGATCTGTGTTGGCGCACAAATCATGTCTGATTACGACCGTTTAATGTAATTTTGATAATAAAATGACTGAAAAGTAGGAAATGCTTTAACCAGGGTACCGGCCCCGGGCGGGACCGGCAGTTTCTAGCATTTCGGGTGTCTGCCCCTGAAATACCTCACACTTCCGGAAAGCGGGGACTTCCGTCCCCGCCCGGCAGCTTACTTCCGTGCTTCAGGCCAGAGTTACCTGCACCACTGTATTTCCCCTGTGAATATTCAGTTCACATAACTGTTCCCTGAATATCAGTGAAAAACACAACACCGTGGCGCACACGGCAAGCAACCCGATAAGGGTATATTTCGTCATAAACTTTGACATCTTTGCAAAGAAGAGGCTACAATCAGTAGTGCTAAAGTGCATCATGCAGACCTCACGAGTTAATGGATTAACGAGTGGGGTCTTCGCATTTCTGAAACCTGCGTCTTATTCAGCCATTCTTCGGTCATCTGCAGCAGTTTTCTTGCATCGTGACTTCTGAGCAACGGAATGCCAGCCTGCCTCAGAACCTCTTCCAGAAGAGTATCCCAGCATCTGCGTTCCGAACGTAAATGACTGTCATCAGCCAGCTATACTGCTGCAACAATACTGAACGAACGCCGTTCAACGATAACCACATCGACATGCACTGAGATACCATCCTGAATAACAGCCACCACTGGCGCGATCAGATATTAGTTGTCTGGAGATTCAGGGGACAACCTAACTTGAGCCCGCTATAGCGCGAAGCCGAAAATTATTGTTCGTATGCTCCCGCTGGTCCAGAATGGGAATTTCCTCTGGCTGATGTTGAACTGTCATGGAGAATTGAAACTTGTTTAAGACTTTGGCAGCCTACTGTTTTTAATACACCCAATAAGGTATGAAGATGAAACTAGGGAAGTTAATACCGCCATGAAAAGATAAATAATACCCGTGGAATATATTTCCTCATGTTACTCTCCATATCAAATAAATGGCACCTGTATTTCAGACATCCTGAATATTACAGCACACATTGAACAACACCTTATTTTGTGAAATTAATCACAAAATATAAAATCTCGACTTAATACGGAAAAAAATCTGTGCTACTCAGAACTGTCCGGTCATACTTCCCGACCGGATATTAAAAAAAGCAAATCTCATAAACTTCTTTCAGCCTTCTGACTCCTGGAGTAATGAAGGCTGCTTTTTTCGTTACCCCCTTCCCCGGCAACGCCGGTGGCAGTGTGCAGCCCTTTTTCGGGCAAACTGCTGCCAGTCTGTCCGGGGCGCAACACCGGCAGCCCGTCGCCATGCTTCTGCCGCTTCCATCCTGCGTCCACTGACCTCCAGAATAACGGCCCGGCTTCCGGCACGCTGCCAGCACCAGACCTGACCGTTCCGTGAACTGTTTCTGAATCCATTCATATTTCTGTCCCCCTTTAGTTGTCAGTATTATTGTGATAAATAGCTCAGTGGAATGGCTTTCTTTCGGGTACGGAAGTTATTTCCTTTTAAGCCTTATTTCCCTGCCTCCCCTCCCTGAGGGAGGCTTTTTTTATTTCTCATCAAGCACGGCCTGAAGTTCTGCCTTTATCCGGTTCTGGCGGCGGATTTTATCCAGACGCGCTGCCGCATACGCTTCCTCCTCCTGAGAAATATGCTCCGTCACATACCCTTCCGTATCATACCGGCAGGCACCGGCTTTCATGGCACACAGATAGCTTTCTGAACGGGTGATGGCCTTCAGCGCCCTGCGCAGTTTTTTATGCGAGAGCGGGATATTCCGCTGCGCCACGTCTTCCAGTAACACGTCCCGGATACCGCAGGCCAGAAGCCGGGGCGTGTCACCGTCAAATAATCCCGGCCACCAGGGCTTCAGGGTGTTCACAGCCTCATCCAGTGTGGGCAGGTTCAGATAAATGGACAGCGCCTGTCTGGCCTGCGCTTTTTTTGCGCCAGAACGCCCAGCACAGCCAGATGACAGGCGTAGAATACCGGGAAAAAATCCCCGGGCCAGAAACGGGGTAATGATTTTCCTGCACACGACACCAGACCAACGGTCAGCACCGTCATCACAAGACCGGCCACCGCCGCTGCATCACTGGTGGCAAGGTTAAGCGCCGGAATAACAGCCAGCAGGCAGGCGACCAGCGCCAGACGTTCCGCTCTGTCTTCCGCCCGGTACAGCCGGTGGCTGACTGCCAGCATCAGCAGCCCGGCAATGCCGTAACTGGTGCCGGACAAAGGCCCCCACAGGGCCATCAGAAGAATGGCCGCTGCTGTACGCCACCCACTGCGCGTTTCACACCACGTCAGCACCTGTGCCGCCACTGCAAAGGCAAACAGGATATTCCCCTCATACCAGGGAAAGCCGGCCAGATAATATGCGAACTGGGCAATAATTCCCCATCCCCACAGCCGGTTAATGGCCGGTTGCCGGATATGCGCATGACGGGACAGATTCAGCCCCCACACCAGGGCAAACAGCGGAAAGGCTCCTCGCCCGGCCAGAAACATCCATTCCTGCTTCAGCTGGAATATCAGATTGATGTGGTCCAGTACCATCAGCACCAGTGCCACCGTTTTGATGATATCCCGCTGTCCGGGTGACCAGACCAGAAATGACTGCAACCAGGTATCGGTCCGTGCAGCCAGTGAATCGTTACGTGTCGTGTTCGTGTTATCCGTTGTCATCAGTGTTTGTCTTCCTGTATCAGTCTCCGCCCAGGGTTTTCTCTTTCTGCAGGTCACGAACCATATCCCGCTCCATCTGCTGCAGACGCTCCTGCAGCAGATTTTCCCGGGCAACCTCCCGGACCGCTTCCCGTTCCCGTTGTGATTCACGCAGCACACTCTCCGGCAGTGCGGTTTCCCGTTCAGAACTGGCAGTCCGGTCACGTTCCTGCCCGGCAATATCCCTGACAGCCAGCTCTGTTTTGCCGTCCGGCAGGTCAGGTTTGTTCTCTGCCATTTTACGGACAATTTCATCTGCGCGACGTTCCGTTTCACGGCGGATGGCCTCTTCAGCCTGCCGCTGTGCCAGCACCTCTGCCGTGACCGGTTCGCCATTTCCGGCCCCCGGCTGGACGCTGCTGTCCGGGATATCCCCCCACACGCGACCACCGGTGATGGCACCGGGATTCCACGGACGACCTTCACCGGCAATTCTTACCACCACACCGCTGTCGGGATTATCACGGGCAATCCGGACACCATCCTGCATATTATCAGCCAGCAGGCTCTCTCCGTTACGGCTGCCCTGCAGGGCCACGAACTGCGCATCCCCGCGGCCTTTCACCCGTCCTTCACCGCTGAATCCCCGCAGCCCGTTTCCGTCATCCGTGGTCAGTGGGTTCAGCCAGATACCGGCGGACCTGCCGTTACGGTCAAACGCCGGCAGTGCCACATACGGCTGCGGATATTTACGTCCCGGTGCAATAAACCGTGCAGGGCTGTCTCCCCCGGCCAGCCCCGCCTGACGGAGAACGGCACGGCCTGCCGCCACGTCCCGCAGTTCCCGTGCCGTACTGAACAGCCGCTGCGCATTCATGACCTCCCGGTCCGGTTTCGGCTCAAACACATCGTGGGCTGTTCCTTTCTGTACGGCATTGTTAATGGCATCCGTCCAGCCCTGACGGTTATCGGTGTACACCTGCACATGCTGCTTCATACGCGACAGGGCCACGTAGGCTGACTCAAAGCCTGCCATCAGTTTCCGGTTACCTTCCGTGCCTTCAAGCGCAATGGCAAAGGTTTCACTTGTCCCCTGCGCACCGTGGGCGGTGATGGCATAGGCCAGGTCAATATGTTGCTCTGCCCGCTCCTGACCGGGGCGAATCACCCGGGTCTGCTGTCCGTCCGACAGCGTGACACTGTCACCGGAAACCGCTGTCACCGTCCAGACGCTGTTGGCCACATAACCGCGCTCCCGGTCACTCTTCGTGAAGCGCATCCGGTCACCGGTTCCCACCCGGATTTTGTCTGGTGTGTACAGTGTGACACCTTCAGCCACCGCCTCCCGGGGCGAAATCAGCCGCGTGTTACCTTCCGCATCCTCCAGGGTTATCAGCCCGTCATCCTTGCTGATACCGGCAATCCGGTGATACACACTATCCACCAGGGCAAGGGCATCCGGGTTATTCTCCCAGGTGGAGAGACGACGCAGTTCTCCGTCACGTATATTCGCTGTGTTCAGGACAGGCACCATGACCTGCTCTTTGCCCAGCTCACCGGCCTTTTCCCGTGCATCATGAATCATGCTGTTCAGTACGCGCCGGTCCTCATTCAGGTGCGTGACAATCAGCGTCTGCTCCCGTGCTTCCGGTGTCCTGCCGGTATAGTCGCGGACAATGGCCTCATACAGTGTCATGGGGATATCCGGGAAAGCCTCGCCTTTCAGCATCGCCTTCTGCTGCGCTTCTGCCAGTTTCGCTTCCTGGCTGTGACTGAACTCCGTCACGGAGTGCTCCGGTGCCCATGCGCCCTCCTGACGGGGAACCTGAGACGGTTTCACACTCTCAAGCCCGGACAGTGCCCTTTCCACATCCCGGTTAATCAGGCTGTATACCGCCTCCCGCAGTTCCGGCGTCTGACGCACAATCTCCTTCATGATGACCACATCGGCAGCACTGCGCGTCTGCTGCAGACGGAAAGGCTGACCGGGCGCGATGGCCTGCAGCTGGTCCGTGTCACCACTGGCCACGGCACGACCGCCACCGGCCGCAATCAGGGCGTATGCCCGTGCCATATCGGTATTGCCCACCATTGAGCTCTCATCGAGCAGGAACAGCGTGTTGCTGAAATCCGGCGTTTCTCCGCTGCGCTGCTGCAGCTGCGTGTCATGCAGAAAGGACGCCAGCGTCTGTGCATCCACGCCGGCGCTGCGCATCTCACCGACCGCACGGTGCGTGGGCCCCAGCCCCACAACTCGGGGACGCTCACTCGCCGGCAGCATGTTCACGGCTGACATCACCGCCCGGAACTGTGTGGTCTTACCCACACCGGCATAACCCTGTACCACCGTGAAACGGTCGGACGTTTCCAGTATCATACGGGTGGCGGCACGCTGTCCCGACGTTAACGTCTCCATGAGTTCGCCGGGTACTCTCTCCATCAACGGCGTGACCGCCTCCTTACCTTCGAGAATATGGCGAAGAATACTTTTTTCTGCCTCATACGACGCACGGGAAACCAGCAGACCTGTGCCATAGCCTTTTGCCACATCCACATACAGTAAGTCACCGCGTTTTATCTGCGCATTGATTTCCCCTCCCAGTTCAGTAAAACCGGTTCCTTCTGCAGCAAACGACTTCGCCTCTGTCAGCAGGTCCACCATGCTGAAGGCCAGGTTTTTACTTTCCAGCACAGGAAGGGCCAGATGAATGGCCTGCTGTGCCGGCGTGTGAAGCCCGGCTTTCTGCAGACTGATAGCGGTTTCCAGCAATGTCTCACCGGCACGCGCCTTTATCTGATCAGAAACCACCGTAAAGGAGGGATGGCGGGCAAGTTTTTCCGCAGTACGGGGTTCATCCAGCGAGGAATACAGCCGGACATCACGACCACTGCGGGCCAGACCGTTCAGGGTCGCGTTGTCCATCGCCATCTGTGTGACGGAGGCAAAAACCGTCGCACTGTCGCTGACGGAATGCCCGGGCGTTTCCACCCAGCCGTTCTCCAGCTTCAGTGCCGTGAATGGTGAATCAGCCACAGGCAGGGTGGCCGGTTCAGCCCGCCCCGGCACAACAACCGTCATCGCATCTTCACTGACGGATGCCACCTGCAGGCGGTCACCGCCGGAGACGCGGAGTCCGGGAATTTTCCCTGTCACCCTCAGTCGCTCGCCGTCTGCCACCGGCATTTTTTCCGGCCGGAACAGCGACCAGCTGCTGTCCAGGGAGGAAATACGCACCACCTGCGTTTCGCCCTGCGCATCCCGCAGGGTCAGGCTGTGACTCTGCGCTGTCACCCGGTCTATCACATAGCGGTCATGACTGCGTGTCTCCGGGTTCCACTGCTCCATCACCATCCCCGGTCGGTACATATCCCGCAGATAACGGCTCCGGCTGTCCAGCCAGACCGGTGACAGTGCAGTCATGGTCACCTCAGGGTGTCCGAGCACGCCCTGCGTTTTCAGCTCACTGCGAATGGCCTCTGTCAGTATGGCCTGTTCCCGTACCCCGCTGACCTGTGCCACGCTCTCTTCTCCGGCTTTCACGCTGGCCGCAAAATCTCCGGCCAGCCGGGCATAGCGGACATTACGGTCCGGTTCACTGATGATGGTGGCCGGTCGCTGTTCTCCCCCCTGCCAGCGATATGTGTTCACCCCGGCATCCTTCATGGCCATCAGTGCACTGCCTGTACCGGTTCGCTGCCCGCTGTCGGTTATCAGGACCTGTACGTTATGACGTGCGGCACCATCCAGCAGGGTTAACGTCTCTTTCAGGGAGAGTTTTTCGCCCTGGTCGACGATAACGGTACTGCCCGGCGGGAAGGCCATGCCTTCCAGCAACTGACGACGTCCGGTTATCAGTTCACCGGACAGCCGTTCATCCTGCTTCAGGTTCATCTGCGAGCGACGGTCAGCAGCGATAATCTGCACCTCCCGCCCCTGCTCCCGGGCCATCATGACCAGTTCAGCCACCCGCTCACGCTGCCCGGCTGCACCGCCCTGCCCGGACACAATGGCCAGCGACGGGCGATCCTGTGCCAGAACACTGACGGCATCGCTGTAACCGGCCGTCCGGGGGACACTTTTCTCCGGATGTACGGTCACCCGGTTCTGTTTCATGATGTCACGACTGAGTGCCCGGACTGACAGCTCATCGAGCACATGAATCCCGGACGTGAACAGCCCCTTCTCACGATCGAGGGGGATAAGCTGCTCACGGCTGATGGCCTCATCGATACCGGCGCGTGCCCGTTCAATCACACCATTTTCCGGCGGCAGTATGCCGACCGTCCTGGCCAGCACGTCCGTATTCCACCGGTACGCCCGGCATCTCCCACATACCGTGCTTACCGACCACTTCGGTTTCATAACCCAGCGCCTCAACGCGCTGACGTAACTCACTCTGATATATTTTCCCGAACGCAATCCGGTTCGCGAGCACGTTCTCGGAAAATCCGGTTTTCCCCACTTTGTCACTGCTCAGTGTCTTCCATTCGCCGTTATGCTGCGTGACATTAGCCACCACCACATGCGTGTGTAACTGTGGGTCCTGATCGCGACTGGTGTCATGGTTAAACAGTGCCATCACCAGATTACCGGTCAGCACCGTTTCTGACTGTCCGTCCGTCATCACCCGTGTGGAAGCCAGCGCCTCCACCTGACGGACAGCAAAATCCACAGCCTGGTTATGTGCATCAATAAGACGTTTATCCCCCCCGAGCATGGCCATCATGGAGACACTTTTGGGGGCGGAGAAGGTCAGGTCGTAGCCGGGACGATGCTTATTACTGCCATCCTGCATGCGGCTTAAATCCGCCCCGTCCGGCAGCCTGCCCTCCAGAAGACGGGTAAAAACATCCTTATCGACGCTGCCCTGCAGCCCAAGCTGTTCAGCCCCCTGACCGGCCCAGCGTTCTCCCATGCTGCCCAGCACATAGTAATTATCCTTGTCGGTGTAATAGTTTCCGGCACTGCCTGCCGATTTAACAACGCTGAAACTCAACATCAGAAATCATCTCCCGGCTCAACATCCTCCCCGCGCTCCCGGTGCACATTAATGTTCACCTCTTCACGACGCTGCATCTGCTGCTGGATGTCCGGATGATTTTCCTGTTGCCATGCCTCATAAGCGGCCATATCCACCACTTCACCGGATTCACTGATCCCGGGTGGCAGTTGCTGTTCCATCTCTTCTTCCGGTTTCATTTTCAGCTCCTGCTCGATCCCCCCTGCCGGAACACTCACACCTGCATCTGACTTCTTATCATTGATGACAGAAGACACTGGCTGTTGTGGCTGTTGTGGCTGTTGTGGCTGTTGTGGCTGTTGTGGCTGTTGTGGCTGTTGTGGCTGTTCAGCCTGAGTCACGCCTTCTCCGGAGGCAACCTCCGGTTCGAAGAGGCTGGCCATCTGGCGACCTTCTGCTTCCCTTGCAGCAAGTACGGCACTCAGACGGTTCTCCATTTCCGGGTTGATGTCACGCGGAATAAACTCCGGAGCGACCTTCGGTCGTGCCTGATATTTCAGGGAGAGTTTTACTGCCGGATACGGTCCGGGCAGAGTGACATAGCAGGTCAGATCCGGCAGAGACTGAATGTCGGAATAACTGACCAGTGTCTGACGCTCCATATCCTTACCGGTCGATACCCCGTCACGTACCGGGTCAGCACCGTAGGAATACTGCTCGCTGGCTTTCAGGTGCTCTTTCTCACCAATCTCACCGGCAGCGAACTCTGCAATCTTATGGCTCGGGGAACGGAAAAAAGCACGGGTGTTCATGACGTCAAACAGCGTGGCCGCCGCTTTCTCACCGTAGATATCTTCCAGCTGGGCATAGGACTGGATACCAAACACATAACAGCCACCGAACTTACGGGCTTCCGGCAGGATCTCCACCAGGTCCGGCAGTTTGTGTAACGTGGGTAACTCATCACAGAAAAACCACACACGACGGTTACGGTTTTCTCCCATTGCCAGCAGACCACGAATGGCAATGGACAGCCACATGGAGATCACAGGCTTCAGGGAGGCATGGGTGTCGGCGTTCGACGAAATAAACAGCCAGCCGTTTTTCTGATCTTCCCGGACACCACGCATCCAGTCACGGATGGTGAAGGGCTCACCGTTATGCTCAATCCCCTGCAGGTAACGGATGGCTTTCACGTAGTTGGTCAGCACAGCACGGATGGAAATCGCCGTTTTCTCAATTTTCTCTTCCACCAGGTTGGCCGCCGGTGAATTACGCAGGAAGGTACGCAGTTTTTCAATTTTGATGGAAAGCAGTGTGTCCACCAGTTTGCTGTAGCTGCGGTTGGGGTCATTACGCATCAGGTACGCCGCTTCCGCAAAAATGGTACGTCCTGAACCCTGCCAGAACGGGTCCTCTTTTGTACCCATAGGGATCAGAGTATTTGCGGTATTATCAAAATCCGGCTGTGTCAGGCACTCCTTCCACAAATCCCATGCGGCACAGCGGGCATCCAGCGGATTCAGGATTTTATCGATGGAGGGATCATAGTAACTTTTAACAAATTCCCCTGAACGGTCATAAATCACCACCATATCACCGCGCTGACGGGCATAGTTGGCCAGACGACGGATAACCTCCGACTTACCGGCCCCGACCGTGCCGTGCAGACAGAAGTTCTGGATTTCGGAATCCCGGATAATCGGCAGGTCGCCAATCCGGATATCGGAGTCCTTGCCGTCTTTTTTCAGCATCCGGGCAACGTCTTTCGGATTGTCTGTCAGCTGACGACCACCTGTGACTTCATTTTCGCTCTGTTGTTTACCCTGACGCCCCAGAATCCAGGAGACAACAAAGAAGGTGATCAGGCAAATAACCAGGGCCACGACAGACGCCAGAACGAATGCGGACCATAGCTGCTCACCGCACCAGATCATATATTTATCATGCAGTACCTGGGCAGCGTTCATCCGGAAGGTTTTGCCGTAATACTGAATCTCATATACTGGCTGGGACTTGATTAAATCCCGCATGCCTTCCAGCGTGGTACACCACCAGTAAATACAGCCGTTCACAAACGTCTGCCAGCTTATTTTTACCCATAAAATCAGACCAACGAGTATCCAGAAAAAAATAAACAGGCAGTAAAGCATGATATTGGCGATCTGGCTGAACATGCGGATACGCATGGACGCAATCTGACCGCCCTGGGTCATATCCTTTGCGTTAAAACTCATGATGAAACTCCGGGAAAATCTGGAACAGGGCAGAAAAGGATGATGTGGGAAACAGACCAGGTGTACCCTGTATGCCGGTGGTGATACCCGCCTGCAGCCCTGCCGGAAGAGACCTTCTCTGTAACAATGTCAGTCAGGCGCAATACTTCAGACCAGTCACTCCCGTGCGGAAACTGGATCTGAATAAAAAGGCGTACCCGTTCACGGTGATCCAGAACTGTGTCCGGTTCATAAAAACGGCCACTGTCAGGAGAAACACGGGACGTTTTATTGATGAGATCATACTTATCGGCAGGAGACTGCGATGACAGAGACCAGGTAATATTTTCGCCCTGATGACCATCAATACGACTGCTCCCCGGCGTCCATGCAATTTCCTGCGCACTCGCCACGATGATCTCCCTGGAGACTTCTGCCAGCTTTCTGGGTGTACAGAGTACCGGTGCCAGCACACACAGGGACAACAAATTACAGCTGACCGCCTCCGGTTTAAGCAAATTGCTCCCGGATTTTTCAGGAAAAGATATTTTTCCCAGTATTTCAGTTAATTTCTTATGCCTGAGAGAATTAATAAAGTACATGATAAGCATCATGAGAAACAATATAACAATAAGCCCTCCGATAACCACTAAAAGGTCAGTATCAATATTATTGCTGTACAGATTGGTCTTCGAGAACAGGCTTCGCCTCTTCAAATTTCAGGTTAACCTTGTTCGCATTTGAGACCACACGGGTCTGGTATTTATGCTGGTTACCCGTTTCAGTACTGGTCTGAATTTTCGCACCGGATGTGCCCTGACGCAGGGCGGCAACATTATCCGTTGTCACCGTTGCCTTAGTACGCTCTGCAATCTGCACATCCGTGATCATGGTATAGTTCACATCTTCCACCATCGCATCTGCAGCCATACCCACCAGACCAGCAGCAAGGCCCACACCGAGTGTGGCACCGGCAGAATTTGAGTTATAGCCGGTAATACCGGCACCTAACGCTGCACCAACAGCTGCGCCTTCATAACCACGGTTCAGCCATCCCTGAGACTCGGTTACGCTTCTTGATTGCTGTGCTCATCGCACCACACCCTGAAAGGGCCAGAGTGGAACTGACCAGTGCAACCATCATTAATTTTTTTGTTTTCATCAAATTACCTTTTTTACAAACTACAGTTTTCTTATTGCCTGTCATAATAATCCTGCCAACGAGTCCCAAAAGTATTTCCCGCTGAGTCAAAGCCTCCATGCATAGGATATCCGGTTGAAGGGTTATAGTAGGTCGTTGGGGGCTGTTCAATGCCCCCGAAGTCTAACTTTTCACTCCCATCATATTGGTTTTTGAGTTGATTTTGACCCCATTTTTTTATGCTTATGCAACCACTAACTCGCCTTAATTCGTATAGTGTACCAATGATAAAAACCATCAGGCTTAATAACGGAGAGAGTAAGGAAGATACTGGCATCGTTATATACCAAACGCCTTTACTGAATTTAAACTCATCCGACACATTCCGTTTTTTTCGTATTTGAGAGAACAACCATATAAACAGTCCCTGCCATAGCACTATGAAGAACAGCATAAAAACTGTTTCGGCCTTGCTGTTCTGAGTATCACCTATATTCCCTTTATATTCTGTGACCATATTATCAACCTGATGTTTTACATCATTACGGATATTACTGTCCTGCGTTCTTTGCTCAATAATGGCCTGATGTCCCTGATGGTCAGCAATAATATCCTGACTGCCACCACCCGAAGGTACGCTCTCCATTCCTTTACCAATATCGCCACGGGATTCCCGCCAGGCATTATCAACACCAGGCTGTATCTGTTCCTGCACAAAAGACCAGGCCATCGCCCGACGGCGTTCTGCAATCTCCGGTGAACTGGTATTTGTCAGAATAGCTTCTGCATCCTGTGGCGCGTGTTTCATTACATACTGTGCAAACTGTTGCGACAAGTCTTCACTCATCTGCCCACTCATGCTTTCAGTACGGGATGCCATTTCAGCATATTCATGGCTGCGAGTCATATTCGTCGTGTACTGGTCGTAACTCTGCTTCGCTGAATTCAGGGCTGCAGACAACTGATCCACACGGGAATCAGCATTATTGTCAGTATGGCTGCCGGACTCACTGACCTTGCGACTGGTAAAGTAATCGCTGGCCTCTTTAAAGTCTTGTGTAGCTCTGGCATCGATATCATGACGAGCAT
>PPYF01209032.1_pt1 | contig 12357 bp, 10 predicted proteins | sample 1559871 | NCBI WGS metagenome assembly PPYF01 (sample SAMN08240021, study PRJNA423297) | Human gut metagenome, whole genome shotgun sequencing project. | reverse complement strand
AGGTAGACGCCCACAGAAAGAGAAATAACCTATATTTGTGACTTTCGTCGCTGCAGGTTGAATGTTCGCTTAACCGCTCGCATCCAACCTTTGCTCCCAGGCCACAAATATAGGTTATTTCTCTTTCTGCGGGCTGTTTGTTGGCTGTTGGAGAATCTGTAGCTGGATTACTATAAGAATTAGAATTTGATTAGGAATCAGGGAGAGATTTGCGGAGGCGTCGGGAGACAAGGTTTCGTCTCTTCGGTCAGTTCCAGAAAAACAGAAGTTACAAAATAATAGTTGCAAAGGAACTCATTCTGCTTTATAATAGACAAGAATATTGATTCGTTGCGATGAGAGAAGCTACGGTATGAATGTTTTTCAGAGAGCTGATGGTTGGTGAGAATCAGCAGGCGGAAGTACCTTTCCACTTTTTGAGCATTGATGAAAGTCAAAGGCTGGTATCCTTTAACGTACTAATGAGTGGCTGTTATGGCTTTATATGTTTATACATTTTGATATATTTAGATATAATGTATTCTGGTATGATTTGATATGTGTCAGATATATTTAAATAATATAGATGTATTTGAATATGTTAGCAAGGACAGCAATTTGGGTGGCAACACGGAATTCTTCGTCCCATGAGTGAGGGTAGAAGGGTTCTTTTTTTATTTGTAACTATATTAAAGCAAAATATTAATAGTTTTTGATAGTTATGTCGATATTAATATTTAAATGAAACCCAGAATATTTTCTAACGTATTTTCGAAATCTTAGCCGCAAAAGTAAGAGGGAAAGACTTCGGGAATATTCTAACAAAACAGGAGGATATTGATAATGTTAGATTTAAAATTTGTCAGAGAAAATCCAGAGGTTGTAAAACAGAACATCCGTAATAAGTTCCAGGATGAGAAGCTTCCTTTAGTAGATGAAGTAATTGAGTTAGATGCACAGAGAAGAGCAACTCAGCAGGAAGCAGATGATTTAAGATCAAACAGAAAGAAGATTTCTAAACAGATTGGTGCGTTAATGGCACAGGGCAAAAAAGAGGAAGCTGATGCTGTAAAAGAGCAGGTTACTAAGAATGCAGAGCGTCTTGCAGAACTTGAAAAGTTAGAGGCAGAGCTTGGAGAAAAGGTTAAGAAAATCATGATGATTATTCCTAATATCATTGATCCAAGTGTTCCAATCGGTAAAGATGACAGCGAAAATGTTGAAATCCAGAAATATGGCGATCCATTTGTTCCTGATTTTGAAGTTCCATATCATACAGATATCATGGAAAGATTTGATGGAATCGATTTAGACAGTGCAAGAAAAGTAGCAGGTAACGGATTCTATTATTTAATGGGAGATATTGCGAGACTTCATTCCGCAGTAATTTCTTATGCAAGAGACTTCATGATTGATAGAGGATTTACTTACTGTGTACCTCCTTTTATGATTCGTAGTAACGTAGTTACAGGTGTTATGAGTTTTGCAGAGATGGATGCAATGATGTACAAAATCGAAGGTGAAGATTTATACTTAATCGGAACCAGTGAGCATTCCATGATTGGTAAATTTATCGACACTGTTTTACCATCTGATACACTGCCAAGAACATTAACATCTTATTCTCCATGTTTCCGTAAAGAAAAAGGTGCACACGGAATCGAAGAACGTGGTGTATATCGTATCCATCAGTTCGAAAAGCAGGAAATGATCGTTGTATGTGAGCCAGAAGACAGCAAGATGTGGTTCGATAAGTTATGGCAGAATACCGTAGATTTATTCCGTTCTATGGACATCCCTGTCCGTACACTTGAATGCTGTTCCGGTGATCTGGCAGACCTTAAAGTAAAATCTATCGACGTAGAAGCATGGTCTCCACGTCAGAAGAAATACTTCGAAGTAGGAAGCTGTTCTAACTTAGGTGATGCACAGGCTAGAAGATTAAAAATCCGTGTAACAGGTGAAAAAGGTAAATACTTTGCTCACACATTAAATAACACAGTAGTAGCACCACCTCGTATGTTAATCGCTTTCCTTGAGAATAACTTAAATGAAGATGGTTCTGTAAGAATCCCAGAAGTACTTCGCCCATATATGGGAGGAAAAGAAGTTCTGGTTCCAGTAAAATGAATTTGCCGCAGGCAGGGGAGACGCCTCCAGGGAATGAAATTCTCTGGAGGCTGTCTTTGCCTGCTGAAGTAAGGTTGAATTTTATACTTGCTCAGGGTAACTTCTTTTTCTTTGAGAGGATATTTGAGGATTCTTCAGGAGATTGTGATTTTAGGAAATTAAGTGGAAATTCTCACATAATATCTTTTACCCGACAGTATTTCTTCAGATTATCTTCATTTTTTTCTCACAAACTGTTCACAAATATTCAGTATGATAGAAACATCAAAAGAACAAAGAATTATTTTTTTGATAGATTTTTTTCATACTTTCCTCTCTTAGAACCGTTGAACAGACGGTTCTTTTTTTCTATAAGAAAAGTAAAAGCTTATATGTGGTGAATAATAACTTAAATCCTTAAAATATAGACTATTGTAATATCCATTCAGTAATAACACTTTAGAAATCACATAGATAAAGAGCTATTATGAAATCACAACCTTCTAGAGAATCTCCAAATTCCTTTCAAACGCAGAAAGAAATTTCCAGCAGCAAACAAGAATTCACTGAATTCTGCCTTTGCCCCAACAGCCAAAGACAGCATATAGTAAATAAAATAAACGATATTTGTGGCCTCGGAGCAAGGTTTGGATACGAGCGTGTATAAGCGAGTGTTCAAACCGCCGCGACTAAAGTCACAAATATCGTTTATTTTATTTAATGTGTGCGTCTCCCTTTCCTGCTGCAACCCAGAATTATTTCTTCTTCCTCCGAGAAATTCGATTTTTTCTGCGTTTCTCCAGCTCATGTCTGTGAATCAGGTGCATGATCAGGATAATAAGAATAACTGCGACTAAGAGTCTCAAGGAGAATTCAATTCCTTTATGTATAGCATCTTTTCTTTTTGATGCTACAGGGGCAGTTTTTAAATTATCGTCTACGGTTTTGCCTTCCTGATAAGCTTTTCCCTGTTTAGAAGTTGTGTCATAGGTAACTTCTGTCTGTCCAAGTTTTTTGCCATCACAGGAGATTACGATGTAACCAAGGCGGCCAGTTTTTTTATCTTCATCGAGTTTAAAAGCGGTTTTTAAATCAGATTCATTAAAGTCTTTTTTTACAAGAACAGAGAAGTTTTTGTCATAAACAGAGTTTAAAAGCTGAATCTGGTCGAGCTTTGAAGAGTCAATGGAGGTATTTGCTGTCATGGCAGTTTTTAAACTGAAATCAGTAAGCGGAGTTACGGATTTTACCTGATTAAAAGCCCACTTGAATAAGTTAGCAGTGTCTGTGTAGCTTTTGTCTGCACCGTAGTCTTTTAAAATGACGCAGATAAGTTCTACATTATCTTTCTTTGCGTAAGTGACTAAGGTATTGAGGGCAACCTGAGTGAATCCAGTTTTTGCTCCTTCTGCATATTTGTAGTAGTAGTCACTGTTTTCACGAAGAATTTTAGCGTGATTCCACAGCTCTAAAGTATCTTTTAAAGTGTCACTTTTCTTTAAGGTGTAGGAAATGGTTCCGGAAATTTTACGGAATTCCTCATGCTTCATGGCTTCTTTTAAGATAAGGCCCATATCGTGAGCTGTTGTGTAATGTTCTTCGTTTGGAAGTCCATGAGGGTTTTTGAACTGTGTGTTGGTACAGCCTAATTCTTTGGCGCGCTTTGTCATAAGCTTTGCAAATTCTGTTGTGGAACCGGAAATGTGCTCTGCGATAGCGGCAGCGGCCTCATTAGCGGATACAAGCATTAATGCATAAAGACTGTCTTCTACAGTAAGCTTGGCACCAACATTAATTCCAGCGGTACTGCTACCTGCCTCAATTCCGTTAACTGCAGCATTGGAGTAAGTAATAACATCACTCATTTTGCAGTTTTCAACAGCGAGTAAAGCGGTCATAACTTTAGTGATACTGGCAGGATATCTCTTGGTGTCTGCCTCTTTTCCATAAAGAATCGTTCCGGTATTGGCATCCATGACAACAGCAGATTCTGCTACGATATCTGGTGCACCGTTTAAATTGGAAATTCCATAGGAAGCACCAGCCTGTACTTTTGAAGTATCGGTCTGCGCTTCGGAGGTGTCAGCCTGTGTTTTTGAGGTATCCGTCTGTGCCTCGGAAGTGCCAGTCTGCGTTTTAGAAGCAGTGGCAGTAGTTGCCGCGGCAAAGGAATTCACACAAAAGCTTAAGGCCAATGTTAGTGTCAATATAAACGTAAGTATTCGTTTCATTGTTAAATCTCCTTTTTATTTTGCCCTGGAGCATTTTTCAAACACGCTCTATCATGCAGTATTATTAATATGCTGATATACTATTGGGCTAAGTCTTTGAGTTCTATTCGGTCATTTCAGACCTTGCTTCTCATTGTATCCTACTTCCATAGAAAAAGCAAAAATTAATTGCAAAAATAATGTCCAGCGATTAGAATAATACTGTATGTCTAAAATTGCGTATAGATATAGAAGAAAATATATTAAGATAGATGGGGAGAATTAAATGAGATTAAGAAATGTAAAAGGTTCAAGAGAACAGATTGCAGTGAATGAATATACAATTAAAGACGCAGAGCAGATTAAAGGCCAGTGGAAAGATTATTTCCAGGATGGTAAGCCGATTCAGTTAGAAATTGGAATGGGAAAAGGTAAATTCCTTATGCAGTTAGCAGAAAAGAATCCTCAGATTCATTATATTGGAATTGAAAAGTATTCCAGTGTTTTGGTCAGAGCATTAGAGAAAATGGAAGAGAATCCTTTAGAGAATCTTCATTTTATTCGAATGGATGCAGAGAATATTGTGAATGTATTTGAAAAGGGTGAGGTAGATCAGATTTACCTGAATTTCTCAGATCCGTGGCCAAAAGACCGTCATGCAAAGAGAAGACTTACTTCCAGACAGTTTTTAGAGCGTTATCATAACATTTTAAAGGAAGAGGGAAGAGTTATCTTTAAGACAGATAACAGACCATTATTTGATTTTTCTTTAGAAGAAGTAAAAGAAGCAGGATGGACACTTGAGAAATCTACATTTGACCTTCATCACAGTGAATATGTTGAGGGCAATATCATGACAGAATATGAGGAAAAGTTTGTGGCAAAAGGTAATCCGATTTGTATGCTTCAGATTTTTTTACAGGAAGATAAATAACAACATTCCCTGTCTTTATCATAAGATAAAACAGGGGTGGAATTTTATGAATTTTAAAGAAAAAATGTGCTGGAATATTCAGCGAAAGAGCCTTTGTAATAGAGGAATCTGGCGGTGTCTGTGTAATTTCTGCCAGAGCATTTCAGAGGTATGCAGAATTTTAAATGGCAAATAATTTACTTTACGATAAATGAAAGGATTTTATTTATGAAAAAGATTGTAGCAATTGATTTAGACGGAACATTATTACATTCTGACTGTACGATTTCTTCTTATTCAAAAGAAGTAATTGCGGAAGCAGTAAAGAATGGAATTATGGTAGTTCCAACATCAGGAAGAAGTTTTCGAAGTATTAAGAATCAAGTGCAGGATATCGAAGGTGTAAAATACTGCATCTGTGCAAATGGAACATTGGTTGGAAATATTCAGACAGAGGAATTGCTTCATAATTGCAAGATACCACAGAATTTGGTTTATGACATTTATAAAGAAGTAAAGGAAAGACATGGTTTTATAGAACTTTACTGTGACAATGATGCCTATGTGGAAAAAGATACAGCTCCGATTATTTATGATACTAAGATGGGAAAAGATTTCTGTGACAGTATGTTATCTACAGATGTAATCGGCCTGTCCTATGATTTACTTCTGCGCCGTGGAACAATGCGTATCAATAAGATACACGTTGCATTTCCAGATCCACAGGAGTTAAGAGAATTTGCAGCGAAAACAGCAGAGAATAAAGAACTTATTGTAACATTTCCTAGTGAATATAACATGGAAATTTTTCCGAATGGCTGTAACAAAGATGTAGGAATCCGTATTCTTGCTGAGAAGTATCATATTCCACAGGAGGATACAGTGGCTATCGGAGACAGCGATAATGATGTGGCGATGATTGAGTATGCACATATTGGAATTGCCGTAGCAAATGCAATGGAAGTATTAAAGGAAAAAGCAGATTACATCACCAAATCAAATGATGAAGATGGACCTGCGATTGTACTTAAAAAAATACTTGAAAAATAAAAAATAATGCTTGCAATCTATGAAAGGTTGTTATATAATAGTCCTTGTCGTTGAGAGATACGAAAACAAAACACAAGGATATGCGCTTTTAGCTCAGTTGGTAGAGCAGCGGACTCTTAATCCGCGTGTCCAGGGTTCGAGCCCCTGAAGGCGCATTACAAAGTACCGTTTTTGGGATTTAGACCTGGGGATGGTGCTTTTTTTGTTATATAAGAATTAAACTTATGTCGATACATCCCCGATTTACGATGGAAGACCGACCGATAGTATAAAAACCGTGGCAGATCAGATAAAAAAAGAAGAAAAAACACATATGCCGAAACAATTTAATTTCTGGATTGTGGCATCAGGAGATGCCGCCAGGAAGATTTGTAATTATTTGTCTAAACAGATTATCTATATGAGAAATAATCAATATAAGAAAACGTTCTACACGTTGCAAAGGGAAATGTTGCTGACAGGAGAGGTGTAGAGCGGAGGAAGGTAAATGGATAAACATTTGAAATATTTTAATTTTAAGATGAGGGGCGTTTGGAGTAAGATATACTATAAAGAATAGCATAAAGCACTGTTTTGGAAATTTAAATCCAGGACGGTGCTTTTTTATTATATAGAGTGTGTTTGAAAAAATAAAACTATTCGATACAAAAGTTTTGAAAAATTTTTTTTAAATTAGTGAACCTTTTTGCAGTTTGCTTCGTATAAGAGAGTGAAAAGAAAAATAATTAGGAAATAAAAAGGACTCCGGGGGTGTAATAGTTAAAAATAAAGGAAATTAAAAACAATAAACAAAAGTAAAAAGAAAGAGAGGATGCTAAATATGAAACAGAGAACAATGAAAATAACAAAAAATATAATATGCATGACCAGTATTCTGGTACTATTTATTTTGATTAAACCAACAAAAGTATATGCCTTTTCCATGAATGAAGCCAGAAATTCACCAGTACTTACAAGTCAATACAGAACAACAAGATTAAGAAATGAATATGACGTAAAATTATTTCAGGTACAGATGCCAAAATCTGGTTGTTTCAGAATAACTTTAAGACCCAATGCTGTTGCAGATGAGAATGACATAGGATATGGATGGAATCTTAATATCTATCGCAAGGACAATTTGAAAGAACCAGTTAAGCAATATTGGCAGATTGAGAATAAGATGGTTACAGAGAAACTTGTTTTGACATCGGGAACATATTATATAGAAGTAAAATCTTATAGTGAATATGGAATGTCACCTATAATGGTACCTTTTGATATAAAGGCTGATGTTGTTTCTGAAAATAACTGGGAGCAGGAGAATAATAATACTTTTAAAAAAGCAAATAAAATCTCTATCGGAAAAAAATATCAGGGAACTTTGTTTGATGATATAGATGAAGACTGGTTTAAAGTAGTTGCTCCAAATACAGGGAGAATTACAGCAACCTTAAACTGTGATCCGGATACAGATGTAAATGATGTTGGAGACGGATGGGATGTATCTGTTTATTCAGCAAGCGATATCAATACTGAAATAGCAAAAGAAGAGTGGATAATAACGAAAGGTTCTGTCAGATTTAATGTGGTAAAGGGAAGGACATATTATATTTATGTACACAGTTATCATTATTCTTTTCCAGAAGGTTACACTTATCAGTTAGCGACTTCTTTTAAAGGACCAAAAGCAACTCCAGCCAAAAAGACTACAAATACATCGAAAAAACCAGTGAAAATGGTAACAGGTGTTTCTTTGAAAGTAAAGAAAAAGAAAATAAACATTCGTTTTAAGTTAGTATCAAATGTCTCTAAATATCAGATTATGTACAGTACAAAAAAATCTTTTAAGAATAAAAAGGTTGTAACAGTAAGAAGTGGAAATGTGACTATAAAGAAATTAAAAAGGAAAAAGACCTATTTTATCAGGGTACGGGCTATCAGCAAAAATGGAAAAGCTGGTGCGTGGAGTGTAGTGAAAAAAGTGAGAGTGAAATAATATTTCTGAATCACTATTTTTAGAGAAAATCTTAAGATGTAATGCAAAAGAAAGGATGAAAACTATGAAAAAGAAAACAAAATTTTATGCATTGTTACTTGCAATGGTATTATCGTTAACACAGATGATCGGAGCAGCAGTTCCAGTTAAAGCAGCAACGAAGGAATGTTCGCATGGCTATACTTTGGTGAATGGTATCGGTATACGTATGCATGAATGTGGCGAGTCCGTATGTATTACCTGTTATCATGGACATTCTAAACGTGTAGTTATTCCGAAAACTTTTAAGTTAAATGGGAAAAATCTTCCGCCAACACAGTTTGATTCTGATAATGGTTTCTCTGAAAATGGGGTAAAAGAAATTGTGATTCCAGATACATTAGATTATTTGGGATATTGGGATGAAGATGAAGTTAACACAAGCTATAAAGATATTACATTTTTTGTCCATAAGGGAAGTAAGGCAGCAAAAGCTGTACAGGCAGAAGGCTATAAATATAGATATTTAAACGACAATTCCAACCCACAGCCAGTAAAAGGCACATCAATAAAACGAACCGTCAGAATCCAAAACCTGACCAAAATCACATGGAAGAAAGTAAAATGTGATAAATACGAAATCAGATATTCTCAGAAAAAGAATATGAAAAACGCAAAGAAAATAAACTGTGGCAAAAATAAAACATCACTTGTCATTAAAAAATTAAAAAAGAATAGAAAATATTATGTACAGATTCGAACAAAATCAGGAAAGAAATATTCTGCATGGTCAAAGGTAAAGACAATTTCAAAACGATAAAATGCAGAAAAACAGGAAAGACCTCCTTGCACTGTTTTGGGGAAATAAGTATACTATTATCGGGCAGCCATCTGGAAAATACGTTTTCCAGATGGTATTTAATGATTGTATTTAATAAATTTACAGGAAGTTATAAGGAATTATAGGACTTGTAAAAATACCGAGGAGGAAGCATATTGAATCTGATTTTTGACTTAGATGATACACTTTATAATCTTATGGGACCATTTGAACTGGTTCACAAAAAATTATATGCAGACAAGACGGATGCAGACTGTACGCAGTTGTTTATGCAGTCCCGTGTTTATTCGGATGAGATTATGGAGGCAGAGAAGAAGGGATTAATTCCGCACGAAGATTGTTTTTATGAGCGTGTGAAAAGGACATACCATGATGTGGGAATTGAGATGAGCAGAGAGGATGCGGATATTTTTGAGCAGTTATATCGTTCCTTTCAGAAAAAGATTACACTTGGTAATGGAGTAGAGGGATTTCTTGATTATTGTAAAAGTAATGATATTTTTATTGCGATTCTCACAAATGGCAGACCAGAACCACAGTATGCAAAGGTAGTTGCGCTGGGGTTACATAAATGGTTTGATGATGAGCATATATTTATTTCTGGAGGTATTGGATATCAAAAGCCAGATCCACAGGCATTTAAATATATTGAGAATGCATTTGCATTAAATCCAGAAGAAACATGGTATGTTGGGGATACCTATGAGGCAGATGTTGTCGGTGCAAATACAGCAGGATGGCATACGATATGGTTTAATCACCGAAATAGGGAGTGTCCGGAAAAAAAACGGGCAGATATTACAGTAAAGAGTATAGAGGAATTAAAAGAAGTTATTAGAGGACAGATCGGATAAAATCGGATAAGGGCAGGAAGGTATGTATTGTAGAAGTTGCAGAAAATGGTTTCCAAATAATATTTTGTTTTGCGATATCTGTGGAAAGCCATTAGTTAAAGATTTAGATATATATGGAGAGAACTTTTTTAATGGAGATGTTCAGGCATTTGATTATATTTACCAGAATAGTTATAACTGGGTAGCAGGGGAAGTAAGAAAAATGTTTCTGGCTAATTCATCAGAGGTGGAGGACTGTGTTCAGGAAATTTATCTTCTCTTATATCGAAAAATCAAATACTATGATCCTCGCCAAGGTAGTTTTAGTGCATGGTTTAATGCGCTGGTGCGAAACAGAATTTATGATTATGGAAGAAAGTTAGCAGGAAATAGAGAAATTCTGCCGGAGACCAGCCAGCAATATTTTAAAGAGATAACAGATAGAAATGTTTATATTAACCCAGAAGCAAGAATAGAATATGCAGAGCGGGAGCAGATTCTTGATGAAATTCTCGATGATATTGGAGAGGGACAGCGCATATGTATCCAGATGTATTATAACGACGGATTAAAAATAAAGGAAATCGCACAGATATTAAATATTAGTGAGGGAACTGTAAAAAGCAGAATACATAACGGATTGAAGAAGTTAAATACGAAGGTGGATGAGATGCAGAAAAGGGGACTCTACACATTTCGTATGCTTCCTCTTGGATTCCTTTTATGGCTCTTATCCAGAGACGATTGCAGTGCAAAAGAAGATTACAGAGCATTATACCATGCCAGAACTCTGGCTGGGCAAAACGTTTTACAGAATGCGCCAATGGCTGCTGGAAATAAAGCTGCCGGAATTAAAATGGCTAGAAGAAATCAAAATGTTGTAAAACATGCAAGTATGCAGCAGGCAGGTCAGGCAGGTGCAAAGCATGCTGCGATAAATCATGCGGCGAGGACAGCTTCCAGAGCTGGAGGCAAAGCGATAAAAGCTGGAATGGTAAAAGCTTTAGCCGGTGGTATTACTGCGGCGGTCATAGGAAGCGGTGTATTTATTGGAGGCAAAGCATTAAAGCAACATCAGGGCGATAAGAAAGTAATCACTTCTGGTCAGGAATATAGTACGCAGGAAGAAAAAGAGGGAACACCGGACAGCTCGGTGAAAGAATTTGTGGATGATAATCAGGCATTTATTAAAGAAATATTGGCTCTGGAGGCAGAAGTACCAGAAGGTACTGAATTCCAGACGGATATAAATGAAAATGTCAGGAGTGTGGTATATACTTCTTTGGGATTATTGTGTGATAATAAGTCTTTTGGTGAGGAAGCTACAAATATATATGATGCGGTACCAGAGGAAAGTATTGTGGATTATAATAATAATGATGATGGTGAGGGAACGATATCTGTCGAAGAGAGTGGATTTGAAAATATGAGACAGTTTCTTGGATGTAAAGAAACGATTGGGTCATTAAGTGCTACGAGTAGCGAAGAATTTCTATGTCAGGATGGAGAAGTAAGAGCAGAGGGCTTAAGCCCATCGTCAGATATGCAGTCATCCATTAAGGATATTGTGTATATTCCGCTTTCTAATGGGGATGAACGAGCAATTTTTACAGAACAGATTATACAGGATGAAATAGACGGCATTGGTACAGCGGTGATAACAAAAGCAGATAATGATCTGGGTGTACAATTGAAAAGTTATAATATTGTTGCAGACTCCGACAAGATAGACCAGTTACTGGGAAGTGTAGCTGTCCTCGGAAAACAGCTGGGAAGTGATGGAAAACTATTTAGTGGTAATATGACAGAGATGTCTGATGAGTCCAAAATACATGCACTTATAGATTCTGTACGGGGATATTGTTATACTGAGCCTAATGATGAGGATATTTACGCTAATAGGGCAGAAAGCCTGGTTTATAAGCCAGTATTTTCCGAGGATGATATAAAAAGCAATACAGAAAAATCTATTATTGTAAAAGAAGATGCATTCGATGATTATCTGGCACTTGTAGACTATGATGGAACGATTGATGATATAGTAGCGAATAAAGCGTTACAAAATAAATATAATTGTAGTATAAAGAGAAACGGTACGAATATAGAATTCACTTTTTCAGGAGAGTTTGAAATGACCTATTGGTGGGTAGAAACGGATATGATTGATCAAATTAATAAAGATGGATTTAAGATACTCAAAAATGGAAAAATAGAAGTGGATTGTCTGTTATATACTTCACATGCAACAGAACCTGATCCAGGAGTGGAATACAAGGCAACGCTGTCATTAAATGAGGATGGTTCTGGAATGAAATTAGAAAATCTAGAGCGTGTTTGAAAAATGCTTTCTGGCAATCCGACTACTACTATTCTCAGCGGAGTCTCCGTTGCTACGCAAATTGGAAATTGTAAAATTCGACACATTAAAAGGTAATAAGTGGTTATATATTTACCAAAATAAAACG
>PPYF01603120.1_pt1 | contig 12358 bp, 13 predicted proteins | sample 1559871 | NCBI WGS metagenome assembly PPYF01 (sample SAMN08240021, study PRJNA423297) | Human gut metagenome, whole genome shotgun sequencing project. | reverse complement strand
GTATAATGATTCATGGCTCCTCCTGATTTTTAGATGTCTTTGCAAACACTATTTTATCAGAAAGCCATGAATCTTTTTTAGTTGCACTTAGATTATAAATTCAAGGGATTAATTATAGGTGATGATCCGTATTGTAGAGAAATCGTATATGACGATGGTGAATTTTCCTATAAAGGCGGAGATGGTGGTCGCAATATATGTGGAGGATTAGGTGTTGTGTGGGGATATTTTCCCGTTTCACCATACTTTCAAGATAGTGAAATGGTAATTGGCGATAATATAAATGGAGGATATGATTTCTTTAGACGAGTTATAAGGATTAATGACAATACGAAATAATGTTACATATAATAAATCTAAGGTATCAAATGATAATATTGTTACATAATTAAAATAGGTGCTCCTTAGGAGCAGATCCATTCGATTGTAAAAATTTGTTACATCATGGTTTTCTATGGCTGAATAGGGGATAGGCATTTCAATATACAAAGAAGATGTGTCATATGTAGCATAGGATAACTCTTCTGCTGTCAGATGGTTTTTCATTAATGGAAATGCGGTTATCAACGGAATATTGGTTATCAGTATTCGCTCAACTTGTGGTACAACAGGTGCAGAGGTGTGCAAGACTTCAGATATTTCAATAGGCATTTGTGGATACTTGTCAAAGGTGACTTGCCATGTATTGTTCCTTTGTGACGTCAGGTGATATGTTAGATTAGGATAATTCTTATTTATATATTGTTGAACGTCCGATTCACTGTAATGTGAGAGAAGATGACAACCCGTTGTTAGTATGAGGGAGAATACAATCAGTGGTAGTAATACAAATCTTTTAAAGGTAAATGGTTTCATTGGTATTCCTTTTATAATGCTCTTGAAAGTTCAGTAAAATCGTAATTGTTTAAAAGGCATTGGTAATTTGATGAGGTATTTTAGAGTAATTCATTCTAATTGTATTATACCTAAATTATATTCTTACTCATATAGTTGATTAATACCATATAACTCTCTAATAAACTATAATAAAGGGGTGTCTCTCTTGTACGTAACAAGTCTATTATCCGTGAAAGTATACTATATGTTATAATTGGAGCCATACGAAATCGTGTTGTTTTGAGAGGACCGTATAAACCATGATTCACCTAGATTATCTATTAATTATAGGGATATTACTTAGTATTTTGCTCTTTTTATTAGTTGGCGTATTTTACTATAGTAAATCTGAACTTTTAAAGGGAATAAATATTTGGTTCTTAATAATACTTAGCGCTCTGTTGAGTTATTTATTATATCCATTATATGAACTGACAGATTATAGAGAAGAATTTACATCAATAGTTATTATTGCAGCGATAATCATTAAAATAATTATCAATTTATCTATATTTATGATAGCTGACCAAATAAGAACGAAATGGATTTCTAAATTACTATTAATTATATGGGTTGTTCTTGTTGAATGCTTGTATACTCCTATTAACCTATCATATATTGTTTTGCTATGTGTATCAGGTGGAATCGTTTTAATGGAATATTTTCTTGGGAGAAGAAAGCATATTTAATTTTCAACAGGAAGCTATCCCAGTAGCCATGAGCGGTAAAGACATGATCGGTCAAGCTCAAACAGGTACTGGTAAGACAGCGGCCTTTGGCCTACCTGTATTGGAACGCGTAGACGGCAGTAATCGTCACGTTCAAGTAGTGATTTTGTCCCCTACACGAGAATTAGCTATTCAAGTAGCAGAAGAGCTTAATAAAATGGCTCAGTATACGGATATTACGGCATTACCTATCTATGGTGGCCAAGATATTAACCGTCAATTCCGTGCATTGAAAAAACATCCGCAAATCATCGTTGCCACACCTGGCCGATTGATGGACCATATGGACCGCGGTTCTATTAAATTTGAAGATGTTAAGATTGTCGTTCTTGACGAAGCTGATGAAATGTTGAACATGGGCTTTGTTGACGACATTAACAAAATTTTAGGGGCTATCCCAGAAGATCACCAAACATTGCTATTCTCTGCGACGATGCCTAAGGCGATTCGCGAGTTAGCAGAAACATACCTCACAGAACCAACGTTGATTCGTATGAAACCTACGCAAGTAACGATGGATCTAATCGAACAATACTATATCGAAGTACAAGATCGTCAAAAATTTGATGTGTTGTGCCGTTTGTTCGACTTACAAGCGCCAGAGTTGGCTATCATCTTTACACGTACTAAACGTCGTGTTGATGAAGTAACAGAAGCCCTCAAAAAACGTGGCTACATGGCGGAAGGTATTCATGGTGATTTATCACAACAAAAACGTGATAGTGTAATTCGTCAATTCCGTGAAGGTACAATTGATATCCTTGTAGCTACTGATGTTGCTGCTCGTGGTCTTGATATTTCCGGCGTATCTCATGTATATAACTATGATTTGCCTCAAGATCCTGAAAGCTATACGCACCGCGTAGGTCGTACAGGCCGTGCAGGTAAGGCAGGCGAAGCATATACATTTGTTATCCCTCGTGAAATCGAACACCTTCATGCTATTGAACGTTTAACAAAACGTAAAATTGCGAAACGTCGTGCTCCATCTTTGGGCGAAGTTTTGGAAGGCCAACAACGTCTTGCTGTTGAAAGCTTAATTGAAATGGCTGGCAATACAGAAGAGTTGGCACCATTTAAGGTGAATGCAGAAGAGTTATTGAATGATACTGATTCCGTTACATTGATTGCGGCAGCACTCAAGTTGCTCACGAAAGAACCGGATACAACACCTGTAAATATTACAGAAGAAAAACCTTTACGCGTGCGTCGTCGCCGTGAAGGTGGTCGTGGTGATCGTCGTCGCCGTGATGGAGACCGTCGTAGAGATGGGGACCGCCGCCGCGATGGTGATCGTCGTCGTGATGACCGTCCACGCCGCAGCCGTGATGATCGCAAAGGTGACCGCCGTGATGGCCGTCGTCGCGATGATCGTCGTAGCGACCGCCCTAGAGGTGATCGTAAACCTCGTCATCAAAGCGAAGGTTTTAAACCATACTTTAAAGACTAATATAGTGTGAACTTTGTTTAATGTATATTCATAGTAAATAGTATGATTATTATTAAACACAAGTTATGAAAACGTGGATTGTATAAATCCACGTTTTTTATTGCCTAAAATCTACTAGAATGGTACAATAAATAATAATTATTGTTTGAAAATGGACGATAGAGTACCGAGATGTTTCCAAGTGGAGAAAGGTAGATTATTATGGATATCGCACAAATTTTGCGAAGCGAAGGGTTTAAGGTAACTCCTCAACGAATTGCAATTTATGATGCTTTGCGTGGTCATCACAATCACCCAACAGCAGAGATGATTTATCATAGCTTGCGTCCTACACATCCAAGCATGAGTTTAGCAACCGTATACAAAACAATGGAAATTTTTGAAAAAATTGGCCTTGTTAAAGTATTGGAAGTGGGCGATGAACGCGCACATTACGATTGGGATACAACAGCTCATGCACACATTCGCTGTGTTCGTTGTAACAAAGTAGAAGATATGATGAATGTCGATCTTCATGCTATTGCTGATATGGCTGGCAAAGCTAGTGCATATCAAATTACAGGACAGCAAATTACATTTGAAGGCGTATGCCCAGAATGTGCTAAAAAAGAAAGTCACTAATAGATGCCCCCTGCGTATACTCATGCAGGGGGTTTTTGAGTCATATAGAGTTGAAAGGATATATAATGTTTACAATAGGAGCTCATTTATCTATATCAAAGGGATATCTACATATGGGGAAGGAAGCCACTAAGATTGGTGGCAATACATTTCAATACTTTACACGTAATCCGCGTGGTGGTAGCATGCGTGCCCTCGATGTAGACGATATGAATAGCCTTAGTGCATATATGAAGGAACATGATTTTGGCACCTTGTTAGCCCATGCACCATACACATATAATCCGTGTGCCGCAAAGGAAGATTTGCGTGCCTTTGCGAAACAATCTATGAAAGAAGATTTAGAGCGCATGGAATATTTACCAGGTCAAATGTATAATTTTCACCCAGGTAGCCATGTAAAACAAGGCGTAGACCAAGGCATCGAATATATCGTGGAGTGCTTGAATGAAATTCTGTTCCCAGGCATGAAAACGACCGTTCTTTTAGAGGTCATGGCTGGTAAAGGAACGGAGATTGGTTCCCGTTTTGAAGAAATCGCGCGTATCATCGATGGCGTTAAACTAAAGGAATACATGGGCGTATGTGTTGACACGTGCCACATTCATGAAGGTGGTTATGATATCGTCAACAATCTTGATGGTGTTATTGATGAGTTCGACCGTATTGTTGGCCTTGATCGTTTGAAGGCGATTCACTTGAATGATTCTAAAAATCCTATGGGTGCCCATAAAGATCGTCATGAAAAAATTGGAGAAGGTCATATCGGTATCGATGCGATTGCCCGTATTGTGACGCATCCTAAATTGACAAACTTACCATTCTATTTGGAAACACCAAATGAATTAGATGGCTATACAAAGGAAATTGCCATGTTGCGTTCTATCGTAGAGAATCAATAATGTACTAGGGCTAGTGGACTAGTCGTATACTGTAGGTATAGGGAGAACTGGAAAGGGGGATACAATGCGTTTTTTACATACTGCTGATTGGCATTTGGGGCGTATTTTTTATGGTCAGTATTTAACAGCTGACCAAGCTCATGTGTTGGAGCATCAGTTCTTTACTATTTTGAAAGAAGAAAAAATCGATGGCATCTTGCTTGCGGGGGATGTATTTGATCGAGCTGTTCCACCTATTGAAGCCATCGAATTGTGGGATTCCATCATCACTCGTCTCGCTATGGATTATAAGGTGCCTCTATTTGTAGTGAGTGGTAATCATGATGGGGCAGAGCGCCTTGAAGTGGGACGGTCTATGTTAAGCCGGTCCGGTATTCATATTTGGGGTTCTCCTCATCATGCGTTACAGCCCTTTGAGTTTGAAAGCTCTGATGGTAAGGTGGCCATTTGTCCTATGCCATTTAGTGAACCGCGTCGCATAGGTGATGCGTTGGGATTGAGCGCTAGTGAATCAAAACCAGTTGATACTGAGGTTGAAGATTCACTATTTTCCTATGTAGAATCTGATGAACAAGAGTCGGAGTCCACATGTAACTTACATAATTATGATCAAATGTATCAGGCTTGGAGTGATTGTCTATATAAACAGGTGCCAAAAGGGATGCGGAGTATTGCCATTAGCCACGCCTTTGTGATGGGGGGCGAAGTGGGTGGTTCTGAACGAACCTTGTCTGTAGGTGGCAGTGAACAGGTGAGCCCTCACGTTTTTAAAAACTTTCACTATACAGCCCTTGGCCATTTACATGGGCCGCAACGGATGGGGGCAGACCATATTCGCTATAGCGGATCGCCATTGAAGTATTCCTTTGATGAACAGGGGCAGAAGAAATCTTTCACCATTATTGATATGGATACAAAGGGTAATGTCGATATTAGTACAATCCCTGTAGAGGCGAAGCGTGATGTAGTCATATTGGAAGGTCATTTTGAGGACCTTTTAAATAATAAAGCACTCCATATAAAACATAAGGATGATTATGTACTGGCACGTTTATTAGATACGATGCCTATTATGGATGGCATGGCTAAGCTGCGTCAGGTCTACCATCGATGTATGACCATTGAGTTAGCCGGTCGCATAGCAACACCGGTGGCAGATATGGGCGACGTCGTGTTCAAAGAATTAAATGAACGTCAATTATTTAATCAGTTTGCAGAAACTGTGTGGAAAGAACCGTTAACAGAGGCGGAACAGTCATATATCGACTCTGTATGGGACCGAATTATCAAGGAGGACTAAATGAAGCCTATATCACTAACAATAGAAGCCTTTGGTCCATATCGTGATTCGGTTACATTGGACTTTAGTCAATTAGAAAATCATTCTATGTTCCTCATCTCCGGCCCTACAGGGGCAGGGAAAACATCTATTTTAGATGCTATGGTGTACGCTTTGTATGGCGAGCCTAGTGGAGAAGTGCGTAAAACCGATGCTATTCGTAGCGATTTTGCTGAACTTGATCGGATGACGCGCGTGGACTTTTCCTTTGCCATCGGCGATGCTCAGTATCGTGTTGAAAGACTACCTAAACAAATGGTAGCCAAAAAACGGGGTACCGGTATGCGCGAGCAGAACGCTAGTGCTACTGTATACGAAATGAAAGATGGTGAATGGAAGGTCATTGCTACCTCTGCAGCTGCTATTCGCGATACAATTCAACGCATTATAGGGTTTCGTAAAGATCAATTTTTGCAAGTGGTTCTATTACCTCAAGGGGAATTTAGGAAATTACTTGTAGCCTCTACGAATGAACGGGAGGAATTACTACATACGCTCTTTAGAACAGAACTATATCGAAAACTGCAAGAGGCTCTTAAATCAGCTTATGATGAAGCAAAAGCTGGTATTGAAGAAAATCTGATGAAACAAACCGCATTGATACAGTCTGTTCCTCATGATGAAGATACACCGGTATTGACCATTGAGCATGTGCGAGAGCTATTGGAAAATCGAGAACCTCATCGTGATGGGCTTGTAGTAAAGCGCAACGAAGCCGTCGCCGAGGTGAATCGGCTCAATACATTGCGTAATGAGTGGGCCTTATATAATCAGGCACAACAATCTCTAATTGAGGCTACGTCTAAATTAGACATTGTGAAAGCTAAAGAACCTGAGCGTACACAATTGCGTGAAAAGGTTAAATTCCTTGATTCGTTGGTTCCAGTTCATGTATTGTATAAACAATACATTGATAAACAGTCTAGTTTAACAACGTTAGAACGGGCGCTTAGCGATGCAGAAAAAAGTGTGGAGACTGCTACTCAACATGAGTCTAACTGTATAGAGGCTCATGAAGCCTTAGAATCCCAAGCTGAAACGATACAAGCCAAGAGGACTACTTTGGCTCAACTCCAACAACAGTCCGAAACATTTGATGAGTTAGGGTCGTTGAAAAAGAAGCTGTCTACGCTACGTAGTGATGTAGAGCAATTGGATAGTAAAAAAAGCGAAGCTGACCTAGAAATGCAACGCCAGCTCATCAAACAGATAGAAGTAGATATTGAGAATTTACGTAAACGCTTACAAGGGAATAGTACATTACTAGAGAAGGTTCCTGTTATTCAAGAACAACTCAATCATTTGCAAAGATATTCCGAGCTGGTAGAAGAGATTAGTCAGGTCCAAAAAGAGGTCGCCGTTAAAGAGGAGACCTTATCAACTCTTGATAAAACAGTGAAAGAGGCAAAGGTGCATCTGGAACGGCTAGAGCATCTAATGCAAGAAGGACGTGCGTATGAGCTGGTTCCTTTCGTGAAAGAGGATGAGCCTTGTCCCGTATGTGGATCTATAGAGCATCCTCATTTGGCAACTAAGCCAGAACTATATCCTACTAAGGATGAGGTTGAAGTAGCTCGTGGACTACGTGATAAAGAGTTACAGAAACAAGCGAATGAAGTTGGTCAAAGGGATGCTTTAGTGGGGCGAGTGCATGAATTATCGGACCATAAGAACGGACAAGTTTCTATTCTTAAGGCCTCTATAGATGGTTTTTCTGAGGCGAATTTTGCATCGATCCAACAAGATTTGTTAGCTCAAATGGAAGGACTCAAAACATTACGTGGTGAGTCTGAACAGCTAGGCAAGACTGTTTCTGATGCGGAGCATAGGTTAAGCACTGCGAAGGATATGTTGGCTAAATCGGAAATTGCGCATAATGAACTGCTTAAAACTTTGCATGAACTAGAGGTTAGTATCGGTTCTGTACAAGCTAAAATAGATTCCTTATCAGAATCGTTGCCTACTACGGATGTGGAGTTGTGGCGTAAGCAAGTGACATCCTTAGCATCAGAAATTAAAGAGTATGATGCGCAGCTAACAGTGACTACCAAACAATTAGAGGATGCTCGAGGGCAGTTAAGTACTAAACGAGGGCGTTTAGAAACCTTATCTTCTCAGGTGAAAGAAGAACGGAAGAATCTTGAGTTGCTCTGTGAGGAATATACACAATCATTACAATCTATATCGTTAAGTGAAATTGATTTTGTAGAAGCGTTGAGTGACTTTAATGCGTTAGAGGATTTTAAAACGAAGTTATATGACTTGGAAGAGTCTTTCAGTACAGCACAAGCTGTTTATGATGCGGCATTAAAGACTACAGAGTCTGTGGTTAAACCTAGCGATACCGTTTCGGATGAAGTATATGATGCTGCAGTAGAACGTCGTGATACATTGGTAGGTAATTTAGCGGCTTGGGATAAAGAAACGAAACATATTGAGACTACACTTAGTTCTTTAGAAGAGCTAGATTCATCTATGGGTGAAGCTCGAAACAAAGTAGAGTTTTTGGGACGACTAAATGATCTTGCTAATGGTGGTGAACAAGGTTTTAAGAATGTTACCTTTGAGCGCTATGTGTTGGGCGCCATCCTAGATGAGGTCGTATATGCTGCTAATTTACGACTTCAAAAAATGAGTCGCAGCCGTTATTCCTTGGAGCGTTCTGACTATACTGGTGGTGGTCGTGGCAAGCAAGGGCTCGATTTGGCCGTAATGGACGCTTTCACAGGACAATCGAGACCGGCGAACACCTTGTCTGGCGGTGAAACATTCTTGGCCTCTATGGCACTGGCCTTAGGTCTTGCCGACGTGATTCAAAGTTATGCCGGTGGTATTCATATGGATACGATGTTCATTGATGAAGGATTTGGTACACTTGACCCTGATACATTGGAACTGGCTATGGAGACCTTGGTACAATTGCAATCGTCGGGGCGCCTTATCGGCATGATCTCCCATGTACCTGAGTTAAAGACGCGAATCCCGGCCCATTTAGAGGTCACACGTGGCGATGAAGGCAGTACGGCAAAATTTGTTATTAACTAGCTATACATTTACAAAATGTGATACTATTAAAAGAGGATAATTCCTACAAAAACATACTGTATTTACATAAGGAGGTCCTATGAAGTTTTCATTTGCTCATAATAATATAAATGTTAAGGATCTTGATAAGAGTTTAGCATTCTATAAAGAGGCATTACTATTAGAAGAGTCTCGTCGCTTGGAAGACCCAAGCGGTGCTTTCACTCTTGTATATTTAAAAAGTCCATATACGGCGCATGAATTAGAACTTACGTGGTTGCGTGATTGGGATCGTCCTTATAATTTAGGGGATAATGAATTCCACTTGGCATTCTATGTAGATGACTATGAAGCAGCGCTCAAAAAGCATAAAGAGATGGGCGTTGTAGCCTATGAAAATGCTGACATGGGCATTTACTTTATCGCTGATCCTGATGGATATTGGACAGAAATCATTCCGGCGGGTAAATATTAATGGAATATATGTTAACTCGTTTGGAGTGGTTAGTTGGTCCTGATAAAATTCAAACATTCAAGGATACATCTATTGCGCTCTTTGGTGTTGGTGGTGTCGGCGGTGGCGCTCTTGAGGCGTTAGTGCGTGCCGGTGTAGGGCGCATCGTTATTATTGATGGCGATTCCATTGCATCAAGTAATTTGAATCGTCAAATGATTACAACACACAATACTATTGGAGAGCGTAAGGTTGAGGTGGCAAAGGCGCGAGCTCTCTCCATCAATCCTGATGTAGTGATAGAAACTCACGATATTATGTATACTGAGGAGAACTATCCTGGATTTATTCAAAGTTTGAACGTTGATTATGTAATCGATGCCATTGACATGGTAACGGCGAAACTCAATATTATCGAGGTGTGTCAACGTGAAAGCATTCCTGTTATATCCTGTATGGGCGGCGGTAATCGCTTTTACCCTGAAAAACTTATGATTGCAGACATCAATAAGTCTCATACATGCCCTTTGGCACGCGTGATGCGGCGAGAACTGAAAAAACGGGGTATAAAGAAACAATTAGTCTTATTTTCTACAGAAAAACCGACAAAACCGCAGTTCCGCGGCGAAGCAACAAGTCCTGGAACATGTAGTTTTGTGCCGCCTGTGGCAGGTTTTATATTAGCAGCACATGTGTTGCGTACAATTTTGGAGGTACCTGAACAATGAAACAAGCAAAAATCCATATGGCAAAAGGTGGAGACATTCTAATTGAATTATTTGATAAAGAAGCACCTGGCACAGTACAAAACTTTATCGACCTTATTAATAAAGGGTTCTATAATGGTTTAACATTCCATCGTGTAATTCCTGGCTTCGTAGCGCAAGGTGGTTGCCCTAATGGTAATGGTACAGGCGGTCCTGGTTACACAATTAAAGACGAATTGATTGGTAATCCACATAAACATGAACGCGGTGCATTATCTATGGCTCACCGTGGCCCTAATACTGGTGGTAGCCAATTCTTTATCGTATACGAACCACAACCTCATTTAGATGGCGTACATACTGTATTTGGTAAAGTAATCGAAGGTATGGATGTAGTTGATGGTATCCATCAAGGCGATATTATGGAAACTGTGGAAGTAATCGAAGGTTAGTCTCATGAATGATGTATCTATTAAACATCCGGAGTGGCTTGATATCGATGTAAATGGCGACATATCACATGGCTATGACCAAGAATGGTTTGATGACGAATGGCAACGTTTGTCTGGATGTGGTCCTACATCGGCGGCACAGGTATTGAGTTATTCTGAATTTCGAGATGGTCTATTAGATGTGTCTACTACGGCCAATCATGCATTAGCGTTAGAACGTATGAATGTCGTATGGAACTATGTAAAACCAAGATTTGGTGGTGGCGTTTATAAAACGCAATGGATGGAACGCGGACTCAGTCGCCTCTTCGATGATAAAAATTTGCCTTATGAGGTACATATGCTTAATGTGTCTCCTTTTTCGGCATCCCGCGTAGAGGTAGAGGCGGCAGCGCAGTTTATTCATGATGCATTATCACAAGATGTTCCTGTAGCGTTCTTAAATCGCCATAAAGGTAAAGAGCCTGCACTCTATACATGGCATTGGGTCCCTTTATATAAGATGTTCATGGATGGTGATGATATTCGTTGCGGCATTTTTGATGAAGGGGAAATCCGTGATTTTTCACTCGTTCATTGGCTGCAAGATACCATTCTTGGTGGTGGATTCTGTTATATAACTAAGAAATAATATTAGAATTATGAGAGCGATGGTGAAAGCTGTCGCTCTACCTATATAGGAGGCTATTATGAGTCAATGGATTACCGAAGAACAAACCCCTCATTTGCATCTTAGCGCTGAAGCGGAAGAGGTACTTTATTCTGGTGAATCTGAGTTTCAAAAAATTGAAGTGTTTAAGTCTAAAGAATATGGCATGATGCTAGCATTGGATGGTGTGTTCCAAACGTCTGAACGAGAGGAGTTCATCTATCATGAAATGATTGCTCATGTACCATTGTTTTTGCATCCAAATCCAGAACGAGTACTCATTATCGGTGGCGGTGATGGCGGTGTAGCTAGAGAATGCGTACGCCATGATTGTGTTAAAGAAGTTACTATGGTTGAAATCGATGGTAAGGTTGTAGAACTAGCAAAACAATATTTACCTACGATTGCTAAGGCTATGATTGAAAACAATCCTAAGCTAACAGTAAAGATCGGTGACGGCATTGGCTTTATGGCAGAAGCAGAAGATTACTATGATGTTATTATCGTTGATTGCTCTGACCCAATTGGCCCTGGTGAAGGATTATTTACAGAAGAGTTTTATAAGAATACATTAAAAGCACTCAAAGCAGATGGCCTATTTGTGCAACAAACCGAATCGCCTATGCTTCATCAACCACTCGTTGAGAAGGTGTTTGGTTATGTAAATAATCATTTTCCAATCGCTCGTTTGTACACCGCATACATTCCAATCTATCCGGCCGGGATGCATTGCTTTACGGTTGGATCTAAAAAATACGACCCATTAACATGGAAACCAAATCGTGAACAAAACTTTGAAACTAAGTACTATAACAAGGATATTCAAAAGGCTGCGTTTGCATTACCAAATTTTGTAAAAAACTATTTGCCAAATAAATAATTTATATGTATAATAGGGAAGCACCATTCGTTAAGAAACATTTTAACGGTGGTACTTCCTTTTTATTAGGATGTGAAAGAGTTTTATATTAGAAGTATATGGCTTGTTAATTTCAAAACTGAAAGTTAAATGAAATTAGAAAAAGTTGTTGACACAAACTTCTAAAACAGATATAATTCTCTTTGTTACGAAGACAGTGTCTTCGATACCTACAAGGTGGTGGGTATGGTGAAGCGGTTAACACGGCGGATTGTGGCTCCGTTACGCGTGGGTTCG
>PPYF01305871.1_pt1 | contig 12359 bp, 10 predicted proteins | sample 1559871 | NCBI WGS metagenome assembly PPYF01 (sample SAMN08240021, study PRJNA423297) | Human gut metagenome, whole genome shotgun sequencing project. | reverse complement strand
TTCGGACGAAATAGAAAAATAGCCGAAACAGGGGGTTATTGTCTATTTTGTTATTTTCAGGAGGCTTAAAACTAAGAAATAGTGAACCTGTAAATGATGATTTATAAGTTCATTTTACCGATGACCGTATCCGGCTAAGCGATTGGGGAGTGATCTGCAGAAAAGAGGCGATATGTTTGAGGGGCACCCGCTGGAAAAGGTCCGGACGTGTCCGGAGGAGGTTTTCGTATTGCTCGCGGGCATCGCTCCAACTGTCGTTTATAAAATAGTTTTCATATTCCCGAAGATAATAGTCGAGCAATTTACGCATCCAGTTGGCCAGTTCGAGCGTCTGCTCGCAAAGCTCCTCCAGCCGTCGCGCCGGAATACGCAACAGGACGGTGTCTTCCACCATCTCCAGATTGTAGGCAGCAATTTCACGGTAAGACATATTCACGATTTCACCGGACGAAGCAAACCACAAAGTTACGTCGCGCATATCCCGTTCCACGAACGAGCGCGTCAGCCCGTCCTTCACAAACCAGACATACGGGTCGCGGTCTCCTTCGTAAACCGAAAAACCGCCTTTTGGGATAAAGACTTCCTCCATCTCGTCCGTCAGTTTCCGTATCGCCTCATCCGACAGCGGATAGATCAAACGTTGTTGCGCAATAAAATGATCCAGATCTTTCATACCATACTATTATATCCGGTACAAAGATATTCAATTTTCGGTCCCGTCGATATAACGGCCCAACATCTCCCGCAGGCGGCCGACGGCTTTTTGAAGTTGCACATCGACGGTATTGACGCTTATACCCAAATCTGCCGCCACCTGTGCATACGGTTGCTTTTCTTCACGCACGCGGATAAAAATCTCCCGGCAACGCTCCGGCAGGCGGTCGAGCGCCCTGACATAATGGGCGAAAAGTTCCTCGCTGACTAATATATCTTCCGGTGATTCACCCGTATCGGCAGTACCGGCACAAGCTTCCGCCGCCTGGTCTTTCCGGCGCTGTTCTTTTTCGAGATAATTCAAAGAGGCATTTTTTACGGTGATGAAGAAATAATCTTCCAGGTCGGCGATCCGGTGCAAAGAATCCCGGCGTTCCCATATTTTCAGAAAGACATCCAGGACGACTTCCTGCGCCCACTCTTCCCTATGCAGATAGTAGTAAGCGATGCGGAAGAAACGGTCGAAACACAGGTCGTAAAAATCGCGCAGAGCCGCTTGGGAACTCTCTTCTTCGATCTGTCTCAAATATCTTCTTACCGCCTGCTCCGTCATCTTCTTATCTTCTATAACCGGGGCAAAAATAGTCAAATTTTCATATTATGTCCACCATCCGAAAAAAATACAGCGTAAAAGTGTAGGGTATTTTCCGGCTGAACCATCTTAGTTATACAAACAAGAGTATTAACTTATTAAACAATATGGAGTATGAAAGCGATGCATAAACAATTATGGGGATATTTGCTTATTACACTGTTGCTGGCGGGATTCACACCTTTACAGGCACAGACCGATTCGGCAGACGAAAGTGATTACATCACGGTCAGCGGCGTAGTGAAAGACAAGAAAAGCAAAAAGAGCCTGGAATATGTGAACATCTCGATTCCGGGTACGACAACCGGTACCGTTACGAATGCCGACGGTGAATTTTCCTTCAAGGTCAAGGACTCAATACAGGCCAAGGAAGTGGAGATATCTTACCTCGGATACTACAATGCGAAAATTCCTCTGAACGGAGAAAATATAGAAAAAGAGACCGTATGGCTGACACCTTACACGAATATGCTCGAAGAGGTAATCATCCATGCCCGCGACCCGCGCTACCTGGTGGAAGAGGCCATCAAAAAGATTCCGGCCAACTATAATCCCAAGCACAGCCTCCTGACCGGATTTTACAGGGAAACGGCCCAGAAGGGACGCCGGTATATCAACATCTCGGAAGCGGTGATCGACATCTATAAGACACCCTACAACGAGACGGCAGACCGCGATCGCGTACAGATTTTCAAAGGCCGCAAGCTGCTCAGCCAGAAGGCGAGCGACACGTTGGCAGTCAAGCTGCTGGGCGGACCGAATATGTCTATCTATGTGGATGTGGTGAAAAACCCGGATGTCATACTCGAGCTGGAAAGCCTTCCTTACTACAAGTTCCGTATGGAAGAGTCGACGACGATCAACGACCGTCCGCAGTATGTAATCAATTTCGAACCGCAGGCCATCCTGCCGTATGCGCTCTATTACGGTAAATTATATATCGATAAGGAACGGCTATCCTTTACCCGTGCCGAGTTCTTCCTCGACATGAACGACCGCAACAAGGCGACACAGGCAATCCTCCGGAAAAAACCGTTCGGACTACGTTTCAAGCCGGTCGAAGTGTCGTTCCTCGTCAACTATCAGGATCGCGACGGTGTGACCTATCTGAGCTACATCCGCAACGGCGTCCGCTTCAAATGTGACTGGAAACGCAAATTGTTCTCCACCAACTACACCATTCTTTCGGAAATGGTCGTGACAGACGGGAAAGAAAGTACGACGAACGCGATCCCGTACAAAATGGCATTCAAGCAGAACCAGTCCTTATCGGACAAGGTCGCCGACTTTGCCGACGCAAATTTCTGGGGTTCCTATAACATCATCGAACCGACAGAATCGTTGGAACATGCAGTCGACAGACTGAAAAAGCAACATAGATAATTTGCCGATTAATCAATGTGCCGATTTGCCAATGAATAGATTAATGTATAAATTAGCATTCTCTTAAATTGGCACATTGGCAAATTATCACATTGGCACATTATTATATTGAAACATTATTCCTATGCTGAACGACCTGCTTATACTGACAAAGATCAAAGATGGAGACGTCAAAGCTTTTGAACAAGTTTTCCGTCAATACTATATGCCTCTTTGTCTGTATGCTGCGAGCATCACAGGAAGAATGGATATAGCAGAAGAGATTGTACAGGAATTATTTTTAGTGTTCTGGAGAGAAAGAGAGAGGTTGCAACTGTTCCATACGATTAAAAGTTATCTGTATGGAGCCGTTCGCAACCAATCCCTTCAGTATTGGGAACATCAGGACGTACGCAACCGCTACCGGGATGCCGTCCTCTCCCGCCCGGAAAAAGACGATATGCCGGACGACCCGCAGGAACAGATAGAATACAAGGAACTGGAAGCCCTGATAGAGCGTACGCTCCGGAAGCTGCCCGAACGCCGTCTCCGCATATTCCGGATGCATCGCTTCGAAGGAAAGAAATATGCAGAGATCGCTTCCACTCTCTCCCTATCGGTTAAAACAGTGGAGGCCGAAATGACAAAAGCACTTCGCACATTACGCAATGAATTAGAGATTTATTTGAAATATGATTGAAACAGAAAGAAATAAGAAAAAAACAGACCAGGCATGGAATGCACTCTACCAACGCCTGGATGAAGAGGGCTTGCTTTCGGGCCGGCCGGCTTCGCCATTCAGAAGCATTCTATGGAAAGGGGGCATGGCTGCCGCCGTCGCCCTGCTTTGCCTGCTCGTATCCGTCGTTTATCTGAACAGGACGGAACGGGAGGACGGCCGGAACCTGCTCACCCGCCAGAACAGCGAGACAACGACTACGTTGGTGACGACACTCGAAGACGGCTCCGTCGTTTATCTGGCAGAAAACACCTCGTTGCAATATCCCCAACATTTCTCTTCCGACCGGCGGGAAGTGAGCTTACAGGGAAATGCCTTGTTCGACGTGGCGGGCAACCGCGCACGCCCCTTCGTGATCGAAACGGAAGATACCCGCATCGAGGTTTTGGGTACGGCCTTTAATGTGAAAAGTAGCGGCAGTTCTCCTTTCGAACTGTCCGTACAGCGGGGAGAAGTGAAAGTGACACTGAAGAAAAGCGGCCAGGATATACACGTGAAAGCAGGAGAAACCGTAACCCTTCTTTCCCGGAAACTGCAACTGAGCGCGACACCCGACCCCGGACAGTTTGCCCGCTACACCGAACGGATCCGGTTCAAAGACGAGATGCTCGGTAATATCCTCCGGGTTATCAATTCACAAAATCCGGGTATCCGGTTGGAGACAACGCCTGAGTTGCAAAACCGGACGCTTACCGTTACGTTCTCCAACGACACGCCCGAAGATATGGCTGAACTGATCTGCTTGGCGCTCAATCTGAAAAAGACGGAAAAGAATAATACGATAACACTGTCCGAATAAAACCGGATAATTGTTATACCTTTATATCATGACACATACGACCACTACATACCGCCTGCTCCTGCTGTTCTGGATGCTTTTGCTTCCGGCAGGTTTCCTGCGAAGCCAGGATGGCGATGATGTGCTGGGCCGTATGATCCATTTATCCAAAGAAAAAAACACGGTTTACCGGCTGCTCGACAAAGTATCCGATCAAACCGGCCTGCTCTTTATCTACGACAGTAAACTGATCGATAACGAGAAAACGGTACGCATTCCGGACGGCGACTATACCATACGGCAGGCTATCTACCGGATCACGGGAGACGAGCAATTGAACCTGCGTGTCATCGGCAACCATATCCTGATTTCACCACCGCAGAACAAAATACCGGTAGCCATACCGGACACTATTCCCGGGGAAGAAACAAACGTTCATTTTGTCGTGAAAGGCATCCTGCTCGACAGGCAGACGAACGATCCGATCGAGGCCGGTACAGTCGGTGTACTGAATACTTCCATCGGCAGCATCACCAACGCCAACGGAGAGTTCCGGCTCACACTCCCCGACTCGCTCCGGACATCCACGCTCTATTTCTCCCACCTGGGCTACGAACCGCGTGAGGTAGCGGCATCCCTGCTTACTGAACAAAACAGCACGATCGCCCTCGAAGCCAAGGTGATCCCGATACAGGAAGTCGTCGTACGCATTGTCAACCCGCTCCGCCTGCTTCGGGATATGCAGGAAAACATCCGGAAGAACTACCCGCAGTCGCCGGCCTACCTGACCACGTTCTACCGGGAAGGAATCGAGCGTAAAAGTCAATTCGTAGGTCTTACGGAAGCAGTCTTCAAAGTGTACAAGTCCGGATACAAGCAAAACCCGTCACCGGACCAGGTCAAGCTTCTCAAGATGCGCCGCATCATCAGCCAACGGGAAAAAGATACGCTCATCGCCCGGATGAAATCGGGCATCGGGGCCAGCCTGCATCTTGACTTGATAAAAGAGATGCCTGACTTCCTGTTGGCGAATGAAAACATAGAAGAATATACGTATGCCTCAACCGACATCACGGTGATCGACAACCGGCTGGCCAACGTGGTCTATTTCGAGCAGAAAGAAAACGTCCGTTCGCCCTTGTACCGGGGAGAGCTGTATATCGATTCCGAAAACAACGCCTTGCTCCGCGCCCGTTTCGAGATCAATCCGAAATATATCAAACAAACAGTCGGGATGCTGGTGGAGAAGAAAAGCCGCAACCTGAAAATCACTCCGCAAAGGGTGACCTACACCGTTACCTATAAGCCGTATAACGGTCAGTACTACATCAACCATGTCCGGGGCGACCTGTATTTTAAGATAAAGAGAAGAAAGCAACTGTTCGGGACATTCCCGCTCCACACCTGGTTCGAGATGGTAACCTGCAAGGTTGATACCGACCAGGTAAGCCGCTTCACCCGCAACGAAGCGCTACCGACACGAACGGTGTTTGCCGAAACCGAATTTACGTACGATGAAAAATTCTGGGGGAACTTCAATGTCATCCCGCCGGAAGAACGGCTGAACGATGCGATCGGAAAAATATCGTCAAAGATAGAAGAGACGGAAGAGTAACCCTCTAAAAACATAAAGAGGACCTTTTCTCAAAGGTCCTCTTTAAGGTTTTAATAGGTATTAGTCTTTAAGGCAAAAAGATTGTTTAGGTTATCTGCATGCAAAGATGAGGCATTTTAAATTACTGAACAAATAAAAAAAGATATTATAAAACACATTTTTAAGATTATCGAAACTTATTTGCAGCTTCTTCTATTTTTTAACAATATGGTCTTGCTGCCGGAAAACCGGTTCAGAGCGTTCAAAACCACCTCATATCTTTGATTCTGAATCAAATTAACGCATATATTTTTTATTTTGCAACAAAAAGGCTTGTTTTTCGAAAAATTTTCTTTGACATACAGTTTTAATGACATACAAACGGAACATATATATTTTAAGATTTCAATACACTAAGTACAGCTCTCCAACAGGATTTTTTGAGTAAATTTGCAGCCTGCGCCGAGGTGACATTAGGGGCTGACATAAATTCTAAAACAGTTTTATCGTATGTATACCGTTATCAAACGAATGGAGATTTCGGCAGCACATAGTCTGTCGCTTTCCTATCCGAGCAAATGTGAGAATCTGCATGGTCACAACTGGATTATCACTGTATATTGCCGTTCCGAAGAATTGAACCCGGACGGCATGGTGGTCGACTTCAGCCATATCAAACGCATCGTAAAAGACCAGCTGGACCACCGGAACCTCAACGAGGTACTCCCTTTCAACCCGACAGCCGAGAATATCGCCAGGTGGATATGCGACCAGCTCCCCACCTGTTATAAAGTAGAAGTTCAGGAATCAGAAGGAAACACGGCTATCTATGAGAAAGATTAACGAGATATTCTACAGCCTCCAGGGTGAAGGCTTCCATACGGGGACACCTGCCGTATTCATCCGTTTCTCCGGATGTAACCTGAAATGCAGTTTCTGTGATACCCGCCATGAAGACGGGACGCTGATGTCTGACGAAGAAATCCTGCAAGCCGTCTCGGCCTATCCTTCCAACGTCGTCATACTGACAGGCGGCGAGCCTTCCCTATGGATCGACCAGTCCTTTATCGACCTGTTGCACCAGGCGGGGAAATATATATGTATCGAAACAAACGGTACGAATCCGCTACCCGAAGGCATCGACTGGGTGACCTGCTCCCCGAAAGGCGCACCGTTGCGGCTGACGCATATCGACGAAATAAAAGTGGTCTATACGGGACAGGACCTGACAGCCTATGCCAACCTGGAAGCCTCCTGGCATTTCCTTCAACCCTGTTCCTGCCAAAACACAAAAGAGGTGGTAGAGTACATCCTCCACCACCCCCTTTGGCGTCTCAGCTTGCAAACACACAAACTGATTGATATCAACTGATATACTTCACTTCCATTCCGCGGACCGCGTCATCCACCCGGCCATCGGTATAAGCCAGTTGTCCGTTGACAAATGTCTTCCAAACGGCATGATGGAAGGTGTAGCCTTCAAAAGGAGACCAGCCGCATTTGTATAAGATATTGTCTTTGGCAACCGTCCAGGTTTCTTTCGGGTCGACCAGGACGAGGTCGGCATAGTAGCCGGGACGGATATATCCGCGACGGTCGACGTGGAACAGTTCGGCAGGCATATGCGCCATTTTTTCCACTACCTTCTCGTAGGTGAAACGTCCTTCCATCGCCAATTCCAACATCACGATCAGCGAGTGTTGGATAAGCGGTCCGCCGGAAGCGGCTTTCAGGCAACTCCCCTCCTTCTCCGAAAGCAGATGGGGAGCATGGTCGGTCGCCACAATATCGATTGTGTTATTATTGACGGCTTCGCGCAATGCGGTACGGTCTGCCAGTGTTTTGATAGACGGATTCCATTTGATACGGTTACCGAACAATTCATAATCGCCGTCATGGAACCAAAGGTGATGCACGCAGACTTCCCCTGTAATCTTCTTTTCGCTCAGCGGAAGCTTATTGCTTAACAAAGTAAGCTCTTTTGCCGTCGAGAGATGCAGGATATGCAGGCGGGAATTCAATCGGGTCGCCAGCTCCACCGCTGCGGACGAAGAGGCATAGCAGGCTTCTTCGCTGCGGATTTTACTGTGGAAAGATATATCCAGATCCTCCCCGTACAGGCCGGTATAATGGGCTATGTTCCGTTTGATCACCTCCTCCTTTTCGGCATGGATGGCGATCAACATACCGGCTTCACCGAAGATACGTTCGAGGCTTTCCTTCTTGTCGACCAACATATTGCCGGTTGAAGAGCCCAGGAAAAGCTTCAGCCCAGGAACACGGCTCCGGTCCAGCTTGCGGATCTCGTCCATATTATCGTTGGTCCCGCCAAAGAAGAAAGAATAGTTGGCTGCCGAAGCCTCCGCTCCCCGCCGGAATTTCCATTCCAAGTCGGCAAGGGTGGTTGTCTGCGGCTTCGTGTTCGGCATATCCATGAAGGTAGTCACTCCACCGGCTACGGCAGCACGGCTTTCGCTGGCGATATCGCCTTTATGTGTCAGTCCGGGATCACGGAAATGTACCTGGTCATCGATGGCACCCGGAAGCAGAAGCTTACCCGTCGCATCGATCACCCGCCCATCTTCGGCTGAACCCGGAACAGTTCCTTCGTAAACAGCGGCAATCTTATCATCCTCGATCAACACCGAACCGGTAAAGGTGCGGCCTTCATTGATGATAGTGGCGTTTTTTATCAGTGTCTTATTCATATCTTTTTTTATTTTAGTTACGACAAAGGTACGGAAATCTTCTATTCTAACCTCAATATGCCCAAGGAAGACGGGATATGGAAATCCGGTTCGGTCGCTTCGGGCACAATCCAGGAAGACCAGACCACCTGGTCATCCTTATTTCCGAAATAATCCGCCCGGTAAACGCCCATGCGAATCTCGCCTTCCGGAGAAACCAGCCCTAAATCTTTTAATGATTTCAATGAAAGGGAACCTTCCACACGGTAAGAATCCTTACCGATATAAGTAGCCACTTTCAAATCTTTAAAGTTCCAACTGCCATCAAACTTCCGGTAGTGATGCGCTTCATAGTCCATCACCTTACCCTGCGGGTCGATCTCTGCACAATAGTAGGTTTTCATTTCCGGATCTTTGCTAAAGAAAAATTCAACGCGATCGCTACTTCCGACGGAAGCCTCCGTCTTTTCGTTGTTATATACCAAAGTCGTATCGGACACTTCATACAGGAAATACAGGTTCTTTTTATCATGGCAGACATAAAAAGCCGTGCTATCTTTCACCGCCCCATCCCAGGGAGCGATAAGCCCGCGTACGGCAGATGGGATATTCCAGTCGTCGCTCTTTCCATCGACTTTTATGCCTTTGACAAACGGAGCACGGATAAACGGATGAATAGAAATGCTCTTTCCCAGCGGATGACTGGAAGGGAATACGATTTTCACATCCCGGCCGTTGATTGTAAGTGATAAGCTAATTTGTTTATGCGTCGGATCGGCAGCCTCGACATGCCAGTCGCCACGATCCCGGCGGAACATATAAATGCCCGGTGTCAGGATATCCACTTGCAGGTCATACCGCAAGTCCAGCTTTTGCGGTTCATACGCCGTCACATAAAAACAACCGCCGAGGCCGACAGCCTGAACCGACCGGTCGTTGCGGATCACCTCTATATCCTGTGTGGAGAAAGCCGCCGTCTTTTCAGCAGAAGAGGCAGGAAGGATCAGATATTGGTAGCCGGCATTATCCGCCCTTCCATGCTCGATATGCAAACCGACGATCTCACCCTCCACGGTTGCAGGTGCATACGAGCCCATAAAATCGCACCAACGACCGGAGCGCTTTTCCGAAACAGCCACACAGGTGGACGGCTGCAATACGATATAGCCTGTATTGTCATGGAAGAACCGTTGCTTTTCCGAGGAAGAGGTGTAAGTCCCGTTTACCGGAACCCAGCCTTTATGCTCATAACGAAGCAAATCACCATGCTTGACACGCTGGTCAATGGAGGTTGTGACGGCCAATGTACTGTCCGAATGGATACCGGCACCGAGACAAAAAACATAATCATCGGTAAAGATCCACGACTTGCGGGCCTGCAATCCGTCACGGTCCAGGACCATAGCCGTCATACCCGTATGCCCGTCCGTCACGCCTCCGACAAAAGCCGTCTTATTTCGCACATGCTCCCCATAACGGAAAAAGGCGGGAACGGGAGCATCGCTCTCATAGGAGGTGATACCCGGTATCTTGCGCCAATCCCAGAACGGGAAAATATTCAGATACTCATCACCCCGGCAATAGGTATAGAGCGCACCGTCCGCCATATAGAAACCTTTCAGGTTATCTTCATTAATAAGTTCCGTCCCGATCACCCGCCAGGAGGCCATCTTGACGGAAGCCATCCAGGCCGGGGAGCGATGGATGGTCTGGTCCGAATCCCAGAAATGCTTATGTCCGGTGAAGCGGCTCCCCTCCTTTTCGGGAGCATAGTTGTCTTGAAGGAAATCGTTCATCCGGCTGATATCTTCCGCCCCGCTTCCCCGCATGAGGGCATTTGTCGCAAACGCCAGACTGAATGCCTTATGAATCTGTCCGCTATGGAAAAGTTGGCGGTCAAGCGCATTAATATCCATGTAGCCTCGCCAGACAATCCAGCGATAGCCGTTCAGCAGGAAAGAATTCAGGATATCCTGCTGTTCCTTGTTCAAGGCAAAAACCGTTCCGGCAAACAGACCGGAGAAGGAACTCATCTCAGTCAGGAAGGCCAAGCCGTAATTGCCGAACTGCTGCTGCGGCCCGTGCTGATGGAAACTCCAGTCACTTCTGATCCCTTCCTGCGTCCCGATCGTGATCTCGGAAACAATCGTATCGCGGGCAGCCTTCACCAGTTCAAAATCGTCCTGCAGCAAACCGCGTATCAATACGTTTCCGGCCAACCACACTTTGTTTTGCCCCGTCATTCCGAACTTGGCATTCTCCATCACTTCGATGGCTGCCGCCTTTTCCTTCGCATCCAATTCGTTTTTCATCAAGAGGAAAGCCGGTCCCAATGTTTTGGGAATCCCGATTTCGTTGTACCACCAGTTCTTGCAAACCGGCTTCTCGCGAAACCAATAGCCGAAGGCCTGATGAATGACTGTTTGGAGTTTAGGCCCCCAATGGCAATCGCCGTCTTCCGCCATGTAGAGTTTGGCAAGTTCCAATACCCTGTCGGCATGTGCCTTGACTGACCAGCCCGACCGCTTCTGGTCGTTATAATCGATATCCGGCCAGGAACCGTCCTCCCGGATCGTTTCCATATAGGCCGTTATCTTTTCTATGTTAAATGGATAACGTTGGTGGAGCTCGACTACTACCTGGTCAGCGATCTCTGTTTCCGGTTGGATGCCGGACAGGAGCTCAACCAAAGAGGCCGTCCCGTCATCGTTCGAGACCAAAGACCGGATATAGTTTTGTTGAAGCCGCTCCAACTCCTGTTGCGGTGTTTGTGCGAACAAAGGGATCGCTACAAGAGAGAACAAAAAGACGGAAACTTTATTTCGTACATTCATGGTATATAATTATAGAATATAGTATAACATAGCTGCTACGGCCGCCCCGGCAATCGGTCCCAACACCGGAATCCAGGCATACCCCCATTGGCTGCCGCCTTTCCCTTTTATCGGCAGAAGGGCATGCATGCAACGGGGAGCCAAATCGCGGGCCGGATTAATCGCATAACCTGTCGGGCCGCCCAGCGACAACCCGATCACCCAGACCGTAAACGCCACCGGCAACGCCCCTACGGACCCCAAACCGATCGGCAACGTACTGTTGCTATCCTTCAACGCTAATTCGCCGCCCGTGATATAGAACACGACAAACATCAGGGCAAAAGTCCCGACCGCTTCCGTCAGGAAATTAATCGCCGGATGGCGGATGGCCGGACTGGTACAGAACACGCCCAATATGGCATCCGGATCGTCCGTCGCCTCAAAATGGTCTTTATAAACAAGCCAGACTAAAAGCGCACCTAAAGCCGCTCCCAACATCTGGGCAATCACATACTGGCAAACATCGCACCAGGGAAACGTCCCCCCGATAGCCAACCCGATGGAAACCGCCGGATTGAGATGCGCCCCACTATACGGCCCGGCCACCACCACTCCGATAAACACACCCAAAGCCCAGGCTGTCGTTATCGCCATCCAGCCGGCGCCATGCCCTTTGGTCTTACCGAGGCATACATTCGCCACAACGCCTCCTCCCATCAGGATCAGAAGCATGGTTCCTAATAATTCTGCTATAAATGGAGTCACAGTTATTTGAATTATGAATTTTAAATTATGAATTAAGAGTTAACTTTCAACTCTCAAGTTGCCCAGTTTAAGGATCTTCCCACCGCCTTATGCCATTCGGAGAGCAAGGCTTCGGCCGTCTCTTCATGCATTTCGGCACTGAAGATATTGTCCAACGACCATTGATCCTTCAACTCGTCGACATCTTTCCAGTAATCGATGGCAAGCCCCGCCAGATAAGCGGCACCCAAAGCTGTCGTCTCCAACACCCGCGGACGCACCACCGGGCAACGGCAGATATCCGCCTGGAACTGCATCAGGAAATTATTGGCA
>PPYF01545743.1_pt1 | contig 12361 bp, 13 predicted proteins | sample 1559871 | NCBI WGS metagenome assembly PPYF01 (sample SAMN08240021, study PRJNA423297) | Human gut metagenome, whole genome shotgun sequencing project. | reverse complement strand
AGACAATGCTGTCCGCGGACAAAATGACGTAGTAATACAGAAGACCGTCGCGGATATCCGCAACATCAAGGTTTTTCGGCAGCGTGTCCAGCGCCGCCTTTTGCCGCCGCAGAAGCGCAAGCTGCGCATAGAACGACTCGCACTGGAAATTGCATGTTCCCTGCGCCGCATCCACATAGTCGATCGCGCAGCGCGCAGCCATCTGCGAGGAATAATCCAGATTGAACGCAAACGGATACAGTTCTTCGCCGCCCTGCTCACTCGCCCGCAAAACCGTCTCTGGCTTATTGTCGGAAAGCAGTTCCGGGTTGGCGGCGTAGGTCAAAATGTTATATCCAGACGGCAGGCGGTAGATACCGCCGTTTTTCTGCATCTGCCGCAAAACGCTGGGACGAATACGGAACGCCTGATTCGATGCACCATCCTGGAACGAGACGGCTTCTTTCTTTCCGTCCGGAACACCAGCCTGCCGGTTCTTATCACAGAACACGGCATTGCCACAACAAAACCTTCCGCAGGCGAACACGGCTATGGGCTGCCCGGCGTCTGCCGGATACTGGAGCGCCTTCACGCGGAGTACGTATACGATTACAAGGACGGCTGGTTTCAGTTCACCGCCGAAATTCCCGGAAAATAAGAAAACAGCAGACAAAAAGAGCCCTGCCGCGTGCTGCAAGAGCAAACGGCAGGGCGTTTTGTTTTTGGTCATTTGCGCCGGATTATCGCGCGCCGAGCTTGCTGCATGCTTCGATGATGCAGTCGATGCCGAGCAGCAGCAGATAGAAGCCGATGACGAGGTTCATCGACAGGAACGTCACCTGCGGCGTCAGGAGCATCGAAATGCCGAGCAGGATGCCGAGGATGTTGACGATCAGTTCGATCACATAGAACGCGGTACCCGCGATGAAGCGGACGACCGACAGGTGCGTGAGCCTGGAGATGCAGTGCGCGATGAACCAGAGCGGGAAGAACAGCCCGATTGCCCAGCGCCCGGCACCCGGATGGACCATGAGAACCAGACCTGCCATTACGCCGAGAACGCCCGTGACGAGTGATACCGTCGGAGCAAAGCCGATGTGGCGCTCCATTTTGCAGTAGAACACAATGTCGGCAATGCCGGTTACAAACGCGGCGACGCCGTAGACCACAATCAGGGTTGTGAGATAATCGACGGGTCTGAAAAAACTGTAAATGCCGAGTGCCGACAGCAAGATGCCGATGATCAGCTCCAGCCAGCCATAGGAAGAACGCTGTCTCATTGTTTTTCCGCCTCCGTTTCCTGCTTCAGAACATGCATAAACTCTTCACCGGTGATGGTTTCCTTTTCATAGAGGTATTTTGCCAGCGCATCGAGCGCCTTGCGGTTGTCCTTGAGAATCTGAATTGCCTTTTCGTGCTGGCTCTTGACGAGCGAGACGACCATTTTGTCGATCTCCTGCTGCGTGGCAGCAGAGCAGGCAAGAGACGTATCGCCGCCGAGATACTGGTTGTTGACGGTCTCAAGCGCGACCATGTCGAACTCCTCACTCATGCCGTAGCGGGTGATCATGGCGCGTGCCAGCTTCGTCGCCTGCTCGATATCGTTCGACGCGCCCGTCGTTATTTCGCCGAAGACGACCTCTTCTGCCGCTCTGCCGCCCGTGAAGGTGCAGATCTTGTTTGCCAGCTCGTCTTTCGACATCAGATACTTGTCGCCGGTCTCGACCTGCATCGTGTAGCCGAGCGCGCCGGAGGTTCTGGGGATGATCGTGATTTTCTGCACGGGCGCGGAGTGCGACTGCATCGCGGCGACCAGCGCGTGACCGATCTCGTGGTATGCAACCGTCTTCTTTTCCTGATCGGACAGCACGGCGTTCTTTTTCTGGTAGCCCGCGATGACGACCTCGATGGATTCTTCCAGATCTGCCTCCGTGACCACGGTCCGGTTGTTGCGCACGGCGCGAAGCGCGGCCTCGTTAATCATATTGGCAAGCTCTGCACCGGATGCGCCGGACGCCATACGCGCGATCGTATGGAAATTGACATCGTCGGCAGTTTTGATTTTTTTCGCGTGAACCTTGAGAATTGCCTCGCGTCCGGCAAGGTCGGGAAGCTCGACTGGCACGCGCCGGTCAAATCTGCCGGGGCGCGTGAGCGCCGGGTCCAGAGATTCGGGACGGTTCGTCGCGGCGAGAATGATGACGCCATTGTTATCGTCAAAGCCGTCCATTTCAGTCAGCAGCTGGTTTAAGGTCTGCTCACGCTCGTCGTTGGAAGATAACTGATTGTCGCGCTTTTTGCCGATGGCATCGATTTCATCGATGAAGACGATGCAGGGCGCCTTTTCTTTTGCCTGCTTGAAGAGATCTCTTACCTTGCTCGCACCCATGCCGACGAACATCTCGACGAACTCCGAGCCGGAGATCGAGAAGAACGGCACGTTTGCCTCGCCGGCAACCGCCTTTGCAAGCATCGTTTTGCCGGTTCCCGGAGGGCCAACTAACAAAACGCCCTTCGGCATGGATGCACCGACATCGGTGTATTTCTGCGGGTTGTGGAGATAATCGACGATTTCGGCAAGCGATTCCTTCGCCTCATCCTCGCCGGCAACGTCGTCAAAGCGGATGCCCTTGGTGGACTGCACGTAGATCTTTGCATTTGATTTTCCCATGCCGCCGAACATCAGCGAGTCCTTGCCGCCCATCTGCTCGCGCAGCTTCTTTGCCATATACTGCCCGAGTCCGATGAAAATCAGCATCGGCAGAAGACCGGTGATGAGAAGACTCAGAAGCGGCGAGGTCGACGCATCGACGTCCTTGGAAAATTTCGCACCCGATTCATACAGCCGTTCGGTAAGGTTCGGGTCGTCCATGACGTTTGTCTGATAGACGTTCTTTTCGTCCTTGTCGGTAAAGACGATCTGCTGGTCTTCGACCTGCACCTGCCCGATGTTCTTGCTTTCGGTCATGGACATGAACGTGCCATAGTCCACCTCCGTGACCTCCTGCTTCAGAAGCAGCGGTGTGATAACGAGATTGAAGACGAGCAGCACCAGAAGCACAACGCCATAGTAATAGATCAGCGGCTTCTTGGGACTTTTGACTTCCTTCATGTGGGTTCCTCCTTTATGGACTCCGGTCTTTGCCATAGATCATACTTGCAATCTGCAACCTGATACGATATGATAGGAAAAACCGGCAAATTGACAAAATGTGAGGGGGTTGTTTGTGAAAAGTGTTGAAATGCAATCAAAGCTCAAGCTGATTGCGTCGCTGTGCATTTTCGGTACGATCAGCCTGTTCGTGCGCAACATCGCGCTCGGCTCCGGGCTGATTGCGCTGTCGAGAGGCTTGCTCGGAACGGTGTTTCTGCTGCTGTTTCTTGCCGTGCGCCGTCAGAACCTGGATCTTCTTGCCATCCGGAAAAACCTCGGAATTCTGCTGCTCTCCGGCGGCATCATGGGGCTCAACTGGGCGCTGCTGTTTGAGGCGTACCGGTACACGACGGTTGCCGTGGCGACGCTCTGCTATTACATGCAGCCGGTATTCCTGACGCTGGCAGCGGCAGTGCTTCTCGGCGAAAAGCTGAGTGTCAAAAAGGGAATCTGCATTCTTGCCGCGCTCTGCGGCATGATTCTGATCTCAGGCGTCATCGGCGGGGGAATCCCGGAAGCGCGGGAGCTGACCGGCATTGGGCTGGGGCTCGGCGCTGCCTGCCTGTATGCAGGCGTCATCCTCTGCAACAAAAAGCTCAAGGATATCGGCGCCTACGATAAAACGATTGTCCAGCTGCTCGCTGCGGCGCTCGTGATGGTGCCCTACTGCGCGCTTACGGGCGAGCGCTTCACGGCGGAAACCTTCCAGCCAGTGTCGCTTGCCTGCCTGCTGGTTCTCGGTATGTTCCACACGGGCTTTGCTTACGCCCTGTACTTTGGCAGCATGAAGGCGCTGCGCGCGCAGACAATTGCAATCTTCAGCTACATCGACCCCGTGATTGCAATTATCCTCTCAGTGACCGTCCTGCACGAGCCGTTCAGCATTCTGAGCGCCGTCGGCTCGGTCCTGATTCTCGGCGCGGCATTCGTCAGCGAAAAAACCTGAGAAACCTCGTAGAGTTTTGCGCCCGCAGGCGCAAAATAAAATAGAAATCATTTTATCCGGCGGCTTTGCCGACCGGAAAAATACCTATCGCCTCGCAAGGGTAGTGTTTGATAAAGAAGTTTTCAACACTCCCTGTGCAATAGCATGACGCTTCGGTATCATGCTGTTGTTCTTGTTGCGTACTCCGCGGAAAATTCCACCTCTCCGATGAAATTATAGCGGATGTCAATTTGTTGTATGCGCTCTCCACTGGATTTATCCGGTGCGTGGACAATGATTTTGTCAATCAGTTCATGCACCATCACAGTGGTCAACTCTTTTGGCTCAGTGTACTTGCGAACAAGCCTTAAAAACTTTTCCGCATTGCCGGTACTCTCCTGCGCCGCTGCAAGCTCTTTCCGCAGCGTTTGGACGCTGGTGGTCAATTCTGCCTGCTCCTGCTCATAACCGGCTGAGAGCTTTGCAAAGCGCTCGTCCGTGAGCTTTCCGCATACGTTGTCCTCATAGAGCTTTTGGATGATCGTGTCAAGCTCGGTAATGCGGCGATCCTGCTTAGCAAGCGCACGCTTCACGCTTGCCTGCTTCGCATCCAGCGCCTTTTTCCGTCCGTCCATCAGCATCTCCACAAAGGCTTCTTCATTGAATTGTGCAAAGGAAATGACCTTTTGCAGATTCTCCAAAACCAGCTGCTCCAGCACCACGGTGCGTATGTAATGGGCGCTGCACCCTTTTCGGCTGCGATAGGTTGAACAAGTGTAGTTATCCTGACGGTATTCCCACTTGAAATTTCTGCTCAGATACAGCTTTTGTCCGCAATCCGCGCAATAGACCAGCCCGGAGAAAATCCCCATATCGCCAAGTCGTGTGACGCGGCGGCGGGATTCTCTGGCGCGCTTTGCTTCGTTTGCCATTTCCTCCGTCCAGATCGCTTCATGCGTGTTTTCAAACACCATCCATTGCTCTGGCGGATTGTTGACCTTTTTCTTGATCTTATAGGATTTGCGGTGCGTCCGGAAGTTTACCGTATGTCCACTGTATTCCAGATAGTGGTCCATCATTCGTGCTACCGTGGCGGACGACCAGTGGTAGGAATCTGCGGCGTCTTTGCCGTGATAGCTCATACCCTTGCTTGCGAAATAAGCATTGGGAGCTAAGATTCTTGCCTGCTCTAACCGTGCAGCAATCCGATTCGGGCCAAAACCGTTCAGCACATCCATACCGATTCGATATACGACCTCCGCAGCGTCCGGGTCAATAACCCACTGTTTGGAGCCTTCGTCGGCGTACTTGTAGCCATAAATCGGCAGCGCGTTCAGACTCTTTCCGGATTGTCCTTTCGCCAGCATATAAGCGCGAACCTTTTTACTGGTATCCTTTGCGTACCACTCATTGATGATATTCCGGAACGGTGTGAAGTCATTGTCTATTGCGCTGTCCGTGTCCACCCCATCATTGATGGCGATGAAGCGAACGTCCAGCTCCGGAAAGCGGATTTCCGTATACATACCGACTTCCAGATAGTTTCGACCAAACCGCGACATATCCTTCACAATGACCATATTGACGCGCCCGGCTTCAATATCCGCAAGCATTTCCTGAAAGCCCGGACGGTTGAAATTCGTTCCGGAATAACCGTCGTCTTTGTAGATTTTGAAGTTCGCAATCCCATGATCGCGCGCGTACTTGCTGAGAATTTCAATTTGGTGTGCAATGCTGTTGCTGTCGCCCTCGTTATCATCGTCGCGTGAAAGGCGAACATAGAGGGCTGCCCACTTTTCCATCAGCGCTTTCAGAAGCTCACCCATCATTCGCACCCCTCTTTCAAAAGAGCGCGGAATACAGGCTCGTCCAAACCGACGATCTGTTCCTGAATACTGTGGAGCGTAACGTTATGCGCTTTCAGTTCCAGCAGAAGCCTGCGCTGATTCTCAAAATCACGATTCAACCGTGACAGTTCGTAGACCACAACGTCGCTAACCTCGTCCGCGCGGATCGCGGCAAGCAGTTTCCGGTACGCCGGGCGGCTTGTATTGTTTCCGGAGTATCCGCAGTCGCTGAAGACTTTCGGGTTTTGAAGTCCATGCTCTCTTGCGTAGAACATCAGGCGTTTTTGCTGGTTCTGCGCACAGAACGCGGACATTGCGCTATGACTGCCGTGATCGATGCGGCAATAAAGCGCCGTAATTTTATAAGACTGCCTAATCATGTGTTCCTCCATTCCGGCAGTTACCGTCTCCTTACTGACACTGATATTATATCAAATGTCAAGACTTTCGTCAAATTTCCTCACAATCCGCAGCCACATTTCTGGCTTCAAGACGGATCAAATTTTTGACCTTTTCGGAGACGGTTTTGCCCTGATCGTTGCAGCAGCCTATCACAATGTAGCGTGTATTTCCCACCTGTTTTTCTGTTCGGATTTCTTTTTTCTGCGGAAATGGTACGGCTTTTCTGTTCAATGAAATACCTCCTAAATACGTCTCACGGTGAGACGCATTTCGTCAAAATTCGCACGGTACATTCTGCGTAAATCTGTAAGAACTTTTATCATTTTTTCAAAGGCTTCGCAGACGGCAGCGGGCAAGGCTGCTCCATAGGCTTTACCTCCCTCCATGCTTATGGCGGGGCGTTCTACGCTGTGACGCATAGGCAATCAGATAGTCGTTATGCTCAATGGCATATTGATTCGCCCGCACGATTGCATAACGCTTCGGGCAGAACTCCATACCGGGCGGATAAAAAGTACCGTCAAAAATGGGCGGTACGGAAATTGCGCGGTCTTCCGGATAATATGGCAGCAGCATCGTCAAAGAAATACCCGGATGGGTGTGCCGCGCTTCAGCTACCGCCTGTGCTGCCATCCGGTCAAAGTCTCCGTAATGTCCCACAAGAAAATCTGTTGCGCCATACTCTGAAATGTGCGTCTCACTGCTGCCAGAAGCCTTTCATAAATGTGTCTATCTGCGTGTCTGTGTCCGATAAAAAAGCATGATTTCGCTGCGTGATCCATTTTGTATACCTCCTTTTTGAACGGCGAATACAGTTTAATATAGCGGTATTTTCCGTACAAGTATACTGTACTAAAATATCGTCCGAAACGGTAAAATTATTACAGAAAGGCGGCAGCGATACTATGGATGTTCATCAGAAACTCGATCAGCTCATGCAAAATCGCGGTTGGAGCGCATATCGGCTCTCAAAAGAATGTGGGCTGTCAGAATCCACGATTGCGAACATTCTAAAACGAAATGCTACGCCGTCGATCGCCACATTGGAAGCGCTTTGCGCTGGCTTCGGCATTACGCTTTCGCAGTTTTTTTGCAGAGGGTGAAATGATCGAGTTGACGCCTGATTTGAAGCCCCTGATTGAGCAATGGGTCACGCTAACACCGTCGCAGAAACAGGCGGTTTTGATAATGGTAAAGGAAATGAACAACCTCAAAGCCTGATTAAAAAACTGTCTGTGGATGATGTGTTGGATTCATCCAGGCAAATACAGAATACAAATGCGTCTCACCGTGAGACGCATTTTGTCGATATTTGTTTTCAAAAACTTCATTGACATACTTTTACGCTGCGCATATAATAATAGTACAAGGCAGGCAACGGCGTGTGTCTGCCAGAGCGTTGAAATAAGGGAGTGTGCCGGTACGCATTGCCTTATGGAGCTTTCAGGAGGGGTTGTGCAGCGAAACCTCAAACCGGCGTAGGCATCAGCTGAAAGAAAATGCTCCGAAAGGCTCCGCGTTTGCGGGGCCTTTCGTCGTATAGAAAGAGAGCTGAGAAAAATCGATCTATTACAGAAGTGCGCACAGGGCTTTGGACGCTTAATAAGCTGGCAGTATCACATGATCGCTGGGCGCAAGGGCAAGACCATCGAGTTTACGATCTCCTTTGACCGGGCAGATTTTCACCACCTTGCCGGTTTACATAAACTAAAAGACAACGCCCGTATTCAAACCGGACAGCGCGAAGCTGTTATGCTGGATATTCTTGCGGGCAAATTGACGCTGCCGCAGATTCAGAAGAGCGCATTTTATGGAGAGATGGAGCCGCGCCTGCGTCCGCTTTCCATTCTGGAACAGTTTTTGGACAGCAACGACATCATCTTTCGGTATAATGCAAAGGCACGCGCCTTTTCTCTGATTCAGGCAGACTATTTGCTGCAAAACGATTTTGAGGGCAATCCGGTCTATCTGTTTCTTGCCAAGCGGAACAACGATGATACGCAGGTATGCCGCACATTTTTCCCCAAATCCGGTACAGACTATGCCGAGGGGCAGCCGCGCTACACGCTGCTGCGCAAGGAAAAGCGGAATCTTGAAACCGGGGATGTGATTGTGCAGTATGATCGTTTGACGCCAAAGCAACCGAAAGATCAGGACGATATGCGCGAAGAATATGATCGTTCTGCTGTTTCCAATGGACGGCTGAACCCCTATATTGACCGATTAAAATAGGAATTACGTCTCACCGTGAGATTCATTTCTTTCCCGGAAATGCGTCTCACGGTGAGATTTATTTTTGCAATACTTCTGCGATACCAGCCATGATATACTCCGCGCAGGGCAGCGCGATAGAATTATGTGAAGCTCAACATAATTCCGTTTATTTAATCATGGTCGTTATGAGAAGAAAAGATGTGAAAACTGCGCCAGGAGAGGATTCCTGGCGCAGTTGCTTCACATAATGTGCTATGCTTTTTGAGACCCAAAACTTTTCAACCACTCCGTTGTACTCCGGCTTTTCTGCCAGGAAGGCATTGAGGGTACTGGAGAATCCGAAACTCGTTCCAGAGCTTTCTGCTTCATTGTAAGACTTGAACGGGCATATATGTCTGTAGTTTTAATGTCGGAATGTCCGAGGAAATCGCGCACATGAACGAGATCATTATCCGCGTCGTAAATGTACATTGCTTTAGTATGGCGCATCAAATGCGGAGGAATTTTCTCCGGTACGGAAGGATCAATCACTGAAGCGGCCTTGGCATATTTGTTCAGGATGTACGTAACCCCTGCACGAGTTAGCTTTTGCCCGTTGCGGTTCATAAATAGCGGCAGATGACTTTTTTCCGGTGCAAGCATGTGCATTTCAGTAAGATATTTTTCCAAGTTCTGCGCCGTTGCCGGCAAAATGGGAACTACCCTGGTTTTTCTGCCTTTACCAAGGATCTTGACACTTGCAGGATAATCAAGACGGACATCTTCAATACGTAAGTCACAGATTTCCTGCACACGGGCTGCTGTATCATAAAGAAAACACAGGATCGTGGCATCTCTTCTGCCGCTGAGAGTGGATGTATCCGGCTGGCGCAGGATCAGAGCAATCGCCTCTTTTGTCAACGGATTAATCGCTTTGCGCTCAGCTCTTTTCACTGGGATTGCCAGTATTTGCTGGAAATTCAGCAAAAGGCGCGGCTCTTTTATCTGCAGGTATTTAACAAATGAGCGGATGGCTGCAAGACGTTGGCTACGCGTCGCGGTTCCATTGTTTCGCTCTATCCTCAGCCATTGCAAAAAATGGTCAACGAGTTCCGGCGTCAGATCATCTATGGAAAGCTTTTCAATCCTCATCCCCTCTACATCCTGGCAATAGCCAAGGAATAGGCGAAATGCATCGCAGTATGATGAAATCGTGTTCGTACTGATATTTTTAAGTTCGGGCAGGTAATGGGAAAGAAACTCCGTCAAATGTGCGGCGAAATCAGCAGTTTTCATTCGGCGCCTCCCACGTTGGAATCGTATCGCCAAGATAATCGCACTGCTTTTGAATAAATTCAGGGTAACATTCCGCTGTTAAATGCAGATAGATTTGCGTCGCACTCATGTTGCAATGGCCGAGATACGCCGAAAGGTATGGAAGTGTAGTCACGATGTCACTCTTGGATTTTTTCAGCTTTTGCATAGAACGAACGGCAAAGGTGTGACGAAGGTCATGAACCCTCGGACCGTATCCACGTCCTTTATGCGCAATTCCACAATGCCATAGCGCATCCCGAAACCGGTTGTAGACCGTGGTTGTATGGTAGCAGCTTTTTCGGGGATTGGGGAAGAAATAGTTGTTACCAGAACTTTCCGCATGGATTTCTTCAAAATATTGTTCGTAGTCCGCCCACAGACTTTTAGACAGAGGAACATATCTTGGTTTGTCATGCTTTGTTTCCCAAATCTGCAAAACGCCGTTTATAAGATCTACATCTTTTACACGGAGCCGGGTTGCCTCTCCGGCACGTAATCCACAGCAGATCAGAGTCTTAAACAGCAAAGGAAAGACAAGGTGCGCAGTAGGGCATTGCCTGCTTGGAACCATCGTTTCAAAATATTTCATAATACGTGCCAACTCATCGCTCGTAAAAATGCAGGGAGAAAAGTCAGCATCATCTCGAGATGAAATGGTAAGTTCGGGGTAGTACGCGGCATAGCCATTCAATTGAAGATATTTGGCAAAGCGTTTTGTGAAATTAAGCCGCCATTTTTGGTTTTTACGCTTTTCATTGGGCCGCTTTTCAATCCATTTCTCAACGACCAATTCCGGCAACACTGGAGTATTGATTCCTTGTTCTACGAGAAACCGGTCCAATGTTTGAAAGGTTTTGGCTTCTTTTTCATACTTACATCCGCAGGCCCGCTTTTCTGCAATAAAAGCACTTATTTGACTTGCCAGTCCGCTTCTGTACTCGTAAGTTCTGCTCATAAGAGATCACCATCCTCAAACGAAAGGGCGCATTCACGCAGGTTTTCAATATCCAGACGGATGTAATGTCCCAGAGATTCTCGGTCCGAATGGCCAAGAAATGAAAAAATGATATCTGGAGACACATCGGCAGATAGCAGTTTTGTCGCAACGGTTGCCCGAAGAGAATGCAGGCCGTGATGCGCATGAATTGGCACTTTTACCCCTGAACGCGCGACATACCTATGGAACGCTGAATGGATTGATTTCATCTTGCCATATGGAGGGTTCAAACTGACAAACAGGTATTCGCATTTTGTTTGCGGACGAATATGCAGGTAGTCAATAATAGCAGATCCTACTTTTTCGCTGAGAGGAAGCGCGTTCGGCTTGCCCGTCTTGCTTTGCACAAAGGAGATTGAACAAAGCTCCCAGTCAATATCGGACAACTTCAAATTGCAGATATCTTTGCTTCGCACACCAAGTTCAGCGGCAATAGTAATGAAAGCATAGTCTCGTTTTCCTTTTGGGCTGGCTCTGTTCACGGTTTCCAATACTGCATTGATTTCCTCTGACTCCCAGATTTTAATTATGCTCTGTGCTTGTCCCAGACGATATTCAGGTACATGAGGTGCAAGATTTTCGGATGTATATCCAAGCAGATACAGATACGACAGGAACTTCCGCAGTCGGCTGAGTTCACAACGCACTGTACTTTTTGCATGACCTCTCAGAGTCAGCAGATATGCCGAGACATGTGAGCTGTTAAGCTCTTCCAGCTTTGTTATACCAGCATTCTGAAAGTACCGCATAACTACGGAGATATAATTTCGCATCGTTTCTCTGGTGCATTCTGAATAACCGGTTTTGATGAGATATTCTTCCTGCGCATCAAGAAAGGAGTTGAATTCCGGCAACAACTCTTGCAGAGGATTGAGCATCCCCTTTCCCCAGGTACCTTTGGTGGCAAGCAGATCAAGCATTTTCATGCTTCCGGCTTTGCGGTCAACTGTGGACTGCCTTAAAGGTGGAGTGCACTTGCCGAGTTCTGTGATGAAGTCATCTTTATGCGAGGGCAAATATGTTTCATATCCCTTTTTATTGCAGAACTCTTGAAATTGCTTCCATGTCAATAGGGTGTATTCGCTACTGCGTATGGAATATCCCTGTTCTTTTAGAGTTACTGCACCTTTGTCAATGAGGTCTTTGATTAGCTTGTTTGGCAATATACCCACCGCCCTTCATGTAGAAATTTCTCCTATTACAATGACAATTCTACTTGAACAAGCGAATAAAGTAAGCCCTTACTTTAAAGGTTTTAGCTGCTATAATTAAAAGTTGAAATGTGGAGTATTATGTGCAGTAAAATCCCCAGAAGCCTTGTATTCATGCCATTTTTGTGCCCATCATTAACATAATGGCTTTGTCCCAATAAATAGAATTACCGAGCGCCATATAGCGGCTGGAGCTTCGGATTTCCGCGCCATCCGCGCCGTACTTCGTCCAGTCTGCGGGCAAGCCCATCAGGCGTTCGCTTTCCGCTTCGGTCGGGTAACGGATGCAGCCGGCAAGCGGATCGTCCTCATAATAATACGCGAACGCAGCCTGTT
>PPYF01017916.1_pt1 | contig 12361 bp, 14 predicted proteins | sample 1559871 | NCBI WGS metagenome assembly PPYF01 (sample SAMN08240021, study PRJNA423297) | Human gut metagenome, whole genome shotgun sequencing project. | reverse complement strand
AAACGAGTCCATGGCTCATGGCGTTCCCTGGTTTGTCTATTTTAATCGTAGTATCTATTTTCAATCTTTGGTCTGATTCCTTACGCGATGTAGTGGATCCTAAGAACCAAGGTTAATATTAGTTTTTGGAATCTTTATTAGGCCGTTGCGGCAGAATAATGATATATAAGCTTTGTATATTGTGTTAATAAGGAGATTTTATATGAAAAAATCTTGGAAAAAAGCTCTCTTAGCAGGCCTCAGTATTGTTATGATGGGTTCCTTCATCGCTGGTTGTGGCTCTGATAATAATGGCGCTGCTAACAAGGATGTGTTAAAGGTTGGTGTAACTAACTTCGCATCCTCATTAGATCCTACAGAAAACTTCTTTTCATGGGTTGTAATGCGTTATGGTGTAGGCGAAACATTGACTAAATTCGACGCGCAAATGAAATCTCAACCTTGGATCGCATCCAAATGGGAAGTATCTCCAGACCATAAAACATGGACTTTCACAATCAATGATAAAGTGAAGTTCTCTAATGGTAAAAAAGTTGATGCTGCAGCGGTAAAAGCTTCTATTGAGCGTTCTTTTGAAAAGTCTAACTATGCTAAAACATTCTTTAAATATGAATCCATTGAAGCAAATGGCCAACAATTAATTATCAAAACAGATAAAGAATATCCTAATATGCCAGGTCTTTTGGCGGATCCGGTATTCCTAATTGTTGACGTACAATCTGAAAAAGATGGTCGTAACTTTGCTAAAGAAGGTCCTATCGGTACAGGCCCATATGTAGTAAAATCTTTCACAAAAGAACGTGCTGAAATGGTTGCCAACGAAAACTATTGGGATGGTGCAGTACCATTCAAGACTGTTGAAATTCCTTCTATCGACGATCCTAATACGCGTGCTATGAGCTTGCAATCTGGTGATGTTGATATGGCTGTTAACATCGGTCCTGGGGAAATAGGCTTATTCCAAAATAACGATAAGTTCAAGGTTGATGAAATTGCATCCCTTCGCGTAGTATTGGCTCGTATTAACCAAAAAGGTGTTCTTGGTGACGACAAGGTTCGCGCTGCTGTTATTTCCGCCACAGACCGTAAAAACTATGCCGATGTATTGTTAAAAGGTACATTCATTCCTGGTTCTGCTCCAATTCCACCATCTATGGACTATGGTTTCAAAGATTTGAAAGATCCTAATGCATATAGCCCAGATCGTGCTAAACAATTATTAGCTGAAGATGGTTGGAAAGATACAGATGGCGATGGCATCCTTGATAAAGATGGCAAACCATTAACATTTGACTTCGTAGTATATAACTCTCGTGCAGAATTACCACTTTATGCGGAAGCTGTTCAAGCAGACCTAAAAAAAGTGGGTATCGATATGAAAATCAAAACAGTTGACTATAACTTGATTGATAAAATGGGTCAAGAGGGCGACTATGATATGCTTATCTCCAACATCGTAACTGCTAATACAGGCGATCCAATCTGGTTCTTAGCTAACTACTGGCACACTAATAACAATGGTTCCAACCCTCAAAACGGTTCTGGTTACTCCAACCCACAAGTTGACCAATTGTTAGATGCTGCTCAAACTGAATTTGATCCTGCAAAACGTCGTGACTATGCAATCCAAATTCAACAATTATTGATGAATGATGGTGCCGCATTGTTCTTAGGTTACCCTAAAACTAATATCATTACTGGTTCTTACTTGAAAGGTGCTGTCATGTACCCAAGTGATTACTACTGGATTACTAACAAAATTACAAAATAATGAGGAGCTATAATGGCAGAAAACATACTAACTGTAGAAAACCTTAACATCGCGTACCAAGGTGTGCCTGCTGTTATGGATGTAAACTTTACCTTGGAACGCGGTAAGGTATTGACCATTGTAGGGGAATCTGGATCCGGTAAAACTACCGTGATCCGGGCCCTTATGGGTTTGTTGCCTGTAGGTGGTGAGGTCACAGATGGTACAATGATCTTTAATGGTCAAGACCTTCGCACCCTATCTAAGTCAGAATGGAGATCCATACGTGGCAAAGATATGGCCATGATTTTCCAAGATAGCGGTAGTGCACTCGATCCGATTGTACGCATTGGTAAACAATTTAGAGAACTATTCAAAGCTCACATTGAAATTTCCAATGACGAATGTGATCGTCGTGCTATTGAATTATTAGAGTCTGTTGCGTTACCTAATTGCGCAGATATCCTTCGTCGCTATCCACATGAGCTATCTGGCGGTCAACGCCAACGTGTTGGCATTGCCATGGCATTAGCATTAGACCCAGCATTACTCATCGGTGATGAACCAACATCTGCTCTAGACGTGACAACACAATCTCAAGTTGTTATGCAAATGATGGAATTATCTAAAGTGCATAATTCCGCTATCGTTATGGTAACCCATAACCTTGGTGTGGCGGCGTATATGTCCGATTACATTATCGTTATGAAAAAGGGCCGTGTTGTAGATGCAGGTACGCCACAAGAAATCTTAGAAAACCCATCTAATGAATATACAAAACAACTAAAAGATGCGGTACCAACATTGGAAGGAGGTCGTTACATTGACTAACTACGCTGTAGAATTAAAAAATGTATGCAAACGATTCCCACTTCCTACTGGTGGCGAACTTGAGGCATGTAAAAATATCAATATCACCCTTGAAAAAGGGGAATCTCTTGGTATTGTAGGTGAATCCGGCTCTGGTAAAACAACATTGGTTCGTATGATTATGAAAATGTTGCCTATTACAGAAGGTGAAATCTATGTCGATGGTGTTGAAATTCAACATATGAATGCAGAACAAACAAAGGAATACCGTAAAAAAATTCAAATGGTATTCCAAGATCCATCTGCTGCATTTAACCCACGCATGAAGGTGTATTCGATGAGGCAACGAGTGCCCTTGATGTATCTGTGCAAGACTCTATTGCCTATCTACTCGCTAGATTGCAAAAGAAACGGAATTTAACATATTTGTTTATCGCTCATGATATTGCTTTCATTCGTACTATGTGCCATAAGGTTGTAGTCATGTATAAAGGGGCTATCGTTGAAGAACTAGATGCGTTCCATCTAGCAGATGCTAAACATCCATATACAAAGGTGTTATTGAGTTCTATTTTTGAAATTGGTAAACCACACAATCCATTATCGATGGATACCATTACTAATGATACAAATATATAATCTTATTGGTGAAAGCCTTCGCGTATGCGAAGGCTTTTATCTTTTCTATTTGCTAAATATATATTAGATGATTGAGAACTTTCGATAAATAGGATATGATAAAGAAAGCAATATACCCATATAGGTATATTGGAAGGTATTCATATGAACATATTTTGATAGATATCAAGTCGAGTATACAGATTGGTAATAGGAGATTAAATGAAAAACATAAGACGAGTGCTGGCTACATGTGCTTTATTAGGCCTTACCGTAGTTGGTCTTACTGGTTGTGGGATGAACTCTAGTGCTGATAAAGATATTTTACGAGTAGGTGCCATTGGATTTGCCAGCACATTAGAACCTACAGAGAACTATTTTAGCTGGGTTGTAGTACGTTATGGTATTGGTGAAACGCTGGTTAAATTTGATGATACAATGAAAGCAAAGCCTTGGCTTGCTTCAAAATGGTCCGTATCAGAGGATGGAAAAACATGGACTTTCACCATTAATGACAAAGCTAAGTTTTCCAATGGTCGAAAGGTGACGGCTCAAGCCGTAAAAGAGTCATTTGAGCGGACCTTTGCTAAAAGTAATCGTGCTAAGACGTTTTTTACCTATGATTCTATTACAGCGGATGGTCAAATATTAACGATTCATACGGATAAGGCGTACCCTAATTTACCAGGTTCTCTGGGCGATCCATTGTTTGTCATTGTAGATGTGCAATCTGAACGAGAGGGTCGAAACTTTAGTGCCGATGGTCCTATTGGAACTGGGCCCTATGTGGTAACATCCTTTACCAAGGAACGTGCTGAACTAGCCGCTAATGAAAACTATTGGGATGGTGATGTGCCGTTTAAACGTGTAGAAGTACCCGCTATCAATGATGCTAATACGAGGGCGATGGCATTGCAATCTGGTGATATCGATATGGCAATAAACATTGGACCTGGTGAGTACAGTTTGTTTGTGGATAATAAAGACTATACTGTTACAGAGGCGTCATCATTGCGCGATGTGATGGCACGTATGAGTCAAAAAGGTGAATTGAAGGATTCTAATTTGAGGGCTGCTCTTATTGCTGGCATAGATCGTGATAGCTATGCTAAAAACCTTTTGAAAGATACATTCATAGCAGGTAAGGCACCATTGCCGCCTAGCCTTGATTATGGATTTAAACAATTAAAGGATACCAATCCATATGATCCTAATAAGGCTAAAACTTTATTAGCTAAGTCTGGTTGGACAGATACCAATGGGGATGGCCTTGTAGATAAAAATGGTCAAAATCTCTCGCTAGTTTTATATACTTATGCATCAAGACCTGAATTGACGCTTTATGCAGAGGCAATGCAGGCGGATTATAAGAAAATTGGTATTGACGTACAGATTAAAATTGTCGATTATACGATGCTTGATGAACTAGCTAAAACCGGTGATTATGATTTATTGGTTTCTAGTGTCGTTACTGCTAATACGGGTGACCCTGTATGGTTTTTAAAACAATATTGGGGTAGTAATATCGATGGAGATAATCCGAATAATGGTTCTGGATTTAATAACTCTCGTTTTGATGAACTTACGGCACTTGCAGGTTCTACGCTAGATGCTACAATCGCACGCAATGCTATCATCAATGCCCAACAAATTTTGCTCGATGAAAATGCTACCATATTCCTTGGCTATCCTAAGATTAATATGATTGGTAAAAGCTATCTAAAGGGTATTCACACATCACCTAGTGAATACTATGTAATCACGAAAGATTTGAAAAAAGAATAAGTAGTATTGATTTAGACACAATAAAAGGAACAGCTATAAGGCTGGTCCTTTGTGTTGTTCAATTATTATTTTTTGCTGTCTACTGCATCGAGGTCATTCATATCCACTTCGTTAGCACGGCCAATCATGCGATTATATTTTACATATAATTGTGTATATGCTTCGCCATAGGAGGAGTTGATGATGATGTAATTTCTTGCTTCTGCAATAAATTCTTTTACAGCATCTTGATATTGTTTAACCGCAGCTTGCGTTTCTGGTTTTGTACCAGGCTGCAAGTCATTCAAGCGTTTTGTAATTTCTTGTAGATTGGTTTCGACCTTTTGTGTATCTGTATTACCATCAGGATCGATAATATCTATGGTTTGAGATAATAGTATATTTAATTCAATAAAATTAACTGCATTGACTCTGTTTTCATCAGCAAATTCTTTCATGCGTTCTGTATATAATTCGTTATTACGATTTTCAAGTGCTAAATCGTATGCATTATAGGCCGCATTGAATTGATCTGCTAATGGTACATATTGGCTAGCTAAGTTATCACTGCCTACAAAATTATCTTTTTCAAAAGTTCTATCTGTGTAGTAGTTTTGAAGTTGGTCGGCCACAGGAATTAATTGCGATAAGATGGTAAGTAATTCATCCGTCGCTTTATTTACATCCTCATATGGTGTGGAACTTTCTTCTTTAGCTGCTTCAAGCTGAGCTTTTAATTTCTTATAGTCAGGTAATGTTACAGACGTATTATGTGTATGATTACGCAATTCTTCAAGGGTTGGTTGTATTTGATAGGTATAGGCAACACTATTTAAATTAAATGTATCAGCTGCCTCAATATAAGGTCGTAAGGCATTGATCTTGTCCTCAATAGTAGAGCGATATAATATTGTAGTTGCTTTATTGGATAGGAAATGATAAGCGCAATAAATCCCACCACCAATAACAGCAATTCCTAGAATTACGGCTAAGATTAATTTAATATAACCCTTTTTCAATTGCCTATACTCCTTGTAAAACGCGTTTGTGAAAAAATATCTATACTTTATATTCTATACAGTTGATATCAATATTATTATAGCATAGATTAAAGGGGCGAAAAAGATACATATAACTGATAATTATTAAATAAATATGAATAATATATACAAATCATATATAAAGTATTATCAAATTTTGTTTTAATGCATAACTCTGGGAGTAAAACTTGTAGGCTGCTATAATGGTATATATATGATCGTATAAGGGAGTATACAATGCAAGATTCTAAGATTATGAATAACTTTTTTACAACAGAGCTCATTGCTAATGGGGAAGGTCGTAATGTTTTATCTGCTATTGAAGATGGCTTACGAAGCTGTGATGAGTTTCTTATTAGTGTTGCTTTTATAACAGACGATGGATTATTAGTTCTAAAACCAATTTTGAAAGAATTAGAAGGACGAGGTGTAAAGGGGCGTATTTTAACGACTGATTATCTTGGATTTAATAACCCTAAAGTATTAGATGAGTTAGGACGGTTAAAGAATATAGAGCTTCGAGTATATTGCACTACTAATGGTAGTAAGCATGGTTTTCATACAAAGGGGTATATTTTTAAACAAGAACAGTCATATCAAATTATTGTAGGTAGTTCTAATTTAACAATTAATGCACTTAAGAAAAATAGAGAGTGGAATACTAGGGCCAAATCTAATGTAAATGATACTTATACTAAAGAAGTATTAGAGGAGTTTGAATTGTATTGGAATTCCGAGTTTACTATGGAATATTCGGAGTTTTTGCCTTGGTATCGACCTAGATGGGAACGCTCTAATCGTCTCTCCCTAAAAAATATTGCTGAACAGGTGAAGTTAAAAGGCTCGTTGAAATTAGAGCCTAATCTAATGCAACAGCAGTTTATAGATAACTTTAATGAATTACGTCATCAGAATGAAAGTAGAGGCTTATTAATTTCTGCCACTGGTACTGGTAAAACGTATGCGGCAGCATTTGCAATGCGAGAAATGCGACCTAAACGATTGTTATTTCTAGTACATCGCGAGCAAATTGCCAATCAAGCACTCAGTAGTTTTCAACGGGTGTTTGATGATCAATCCATTTCTTTTGGTATTGTTTCTGGTAATGTAAAACGTTTTGATGCGGATTATGTATTCTCCACTATGCAAATGATGGGTAGAAATGAGATTTTACAAAAATATAATCCAGATGATTTTGACTGTATTATTATCGATGAAGTCCACAGGGCTGGGGCTGAAAGTTATCAAAGAATTATTGATTATTTTAAGCCAAAATTCTTATTAGGTATGACTGCTAGTCCAGAACGTACGGATGGATATGATTTATATAACTTATTTCATCATAATATTGTATATGAGATTCGTTTAGAACAGGCTTTAGCGGAGGACTTATTATGCCCATTCCATTACTTTGGGATAAGTGACCTCTGGATAGATGGTAAAGAGATTAATCTTGAAGAGGATAATATTAGCTTCTCCAACTTATCGGAAGGGGAACGTGTTGATAAAATCATAGAGAAAATTCGTTATTTTGGCCATAGTGGAAGTCGCGTTAAGGGCTTGGTGTTCTGCAGCAATAAAAAAGAGGCTAAGGAATTATCCGATGCATTTAATCTTAGAAAGTTTAGGACAATTTCGTTGACTGGTGATGATTCGCAAGCAAAACGTGAAGATGCTATAGCTCGTTTGACTGGTACTGGAGCTTATCAAGGCTTCGTAGATGATCAACTAGACTATATATTTACAGTAGATATTTTCAATGAAGGCGTAGATATTCCTGAAGTAAACCAAGTCATTATGTTGCGTCAAACAGAAAGCCCTATTGTATTTATTCAGCAGTTAGGTCGTGGATTGCGTAAATTTGAAGATAAGGAATATGTGGTTATCTTAGACTTTATTGGTAATTATTCCAACAGTTATATGATACCGCTCGCATTATCTGGCGATAGAAGCTATAACAAGGATACTTTACGCAAATATGTACAATCCGGTAATCGTATTATTCCGGGAACTTCTACAGTTCACTTTGATTCAATAGCTAAAAAACGTATTTTTGCTGCTATAGATACGGCTAATTTGAGTAGTGCTAAACTTATTAAAGAAGCCTATTTAGATTTGAAATATAAGCTGGGTCATATTCCTAGAATTAAAGATTTTAAGGATTACGGATCTATTGATATTACAAAAATTTTTACTAAATATAAGTCCTATCATCATTTCTTAACTCAAATAAAGGATAAAGATTATAAGATCGCTTTTACACCAATTCAAGAACAAATGTTACACTTTATCTCTCAAAAATTAGCGACAGGGATGCGCGTTAGAGATTTATTGGCACTACGACTTTTGTTAGAGGGGCAGAATAATATCATTAAATCTGTAACGGAGGTTTTAAGAGGTGAGTATGATGTTGAATTGTCTGATATCGGAAAAACTAATCTCATTAATCTTTTAAGTAATCAGTTCTCTGTGTCGTTAACTAAAAAGACGTTTAAAGATTGTATTTTTATTGCGCCTGATGGCGATGACTATTCCATTTCTGATTGCTTTAAGACTGCATTAGAAGATGATTATTTTAGAGACCATATTAATGAGCTTATAGAGTTTGGCTTGGACAGATATCATAGTAAATATAGACCATCTATCTTGCAACCTACGCCATTTGCTCTTTATGAAAAATATAATTATGAGCAAGTATGCCAGTTGTTAGAATGGGCACAAAATGAAGTGCCATTAAATATTGGCGGATATAAATATCATCGTGATACTAAGACGTATCCCCTCTTTATAAACTATCATAAAGATGAAGGAATACAGGATAGCATAAAATATGAGGATAGATTTGAGTCGCCTACTTTGCTAAAAGCAATTTCTAAAAATAACAGGTCCTTTACATCTGATGATGTAACCACCGCGTTTGATGCAGATAAACTGGGCGTAGCAATGCATCTATTTATGCGTAAAAATAAAGATGACGAAGAGTCAAAAGAGTTTTATTATTTAGGCCCTATTCACTCGACAGGGAGAGATAACGCAGAGGAAATTATAATGGCAAGTGATACAAAGGCTGTAGAGCTTGAGTATAGATTAGATGTTCCTGTACGTGACGATATATATGATTATTTATTAAATGGATAGGTGTGAATCATTTTGAACCTGGAGAAGCGCATGATGAAGCTTTGATTCGTGAAATTAAAGAAGAATTACAAGCCAATATTAATGTAGGTGAAAAGCTAATTACTGTTAACTATAATGGGTATGAAAAATTTGATCTTACTATGCATTGCTATTTGTGTACGTTAACAGAAGACTCACATATAACATTGTTAGAACACGAAGCAGCTAAATGGTTGACTAAGGAGACTTTGTACTCTGTAGATTGGTTGCCGGCAGATATAGAGGCAGTTGATGCTTTATATACACGTTTATAATTGAGATTCATTTGTATATCCTAGCCCGCTCGTATATAATGGTATTAACAGATTTGTATTTTTCGATATAATCATATGAAAGGAGTCATTATGTCTAATTTCATTACTCCTAACGAATTATTACCTATCATGGATGCGCGCACCAGAACGTTATGATGGTTCGGTGGTCGATGTTATGGATGGCATGACAGGACATATTCCGGGGGCTGTTAACCATTTTTATGAAAGTGGCTATACTTCGGAAGGTCCTCGGTCTATTAAGGACTTAGAAAATGAGTTCTACAATGAAATCTATCAACAAAAACCTGTTGTTACCTATTGTGGATCTGGTGTTACCGCATGTAATACTCTACTTGTTATGAGTGAAGCGGGACTTAACTCTGCTTTGTATGTAGGTAGTTCTAGCGATTGGGTAACCTATGATGAATTCCCAATTCAAACGGGGGTTGAAACATTATGAGAATGTTAAATCATATTTTATCGGTCGTTGCATTTGCTTATTTATGCTATCATTTGTATACCTACGGTCCTGGTCTATTCAATGTAACGGTTATGATTATCTTTTTGTTATCCGTTGTGGCGAATTACTTTAGATATCGTAAGGAAAACGAAATGAAAGCCAATGAAGCATCGCGACAAGCAATGTAAATGGATTGCGTGCAGCCGTAACAAAAGGCTTTATCGATTCCTTTAACGAATTAGATGCAGATATTTTCTGCTTGCAAGAAACAAAATTACAACCCCATCAAATTGAATTAGAATTACCAGGTTATGAACAATTTTGGAATAGCGCAGTGAAAAAAGGCTATAGTGGAACCGCTGTATTTACACGTATTAAACCGATTGCGGTGACAAATGGTATCGGCATTGAAGAACATGACCAAGAAGGCCGTGTCATTACTGCTGAATACGATAATTTCTATCTCGTTTGCTGCTACACGCCGAATAGTCAACGTGAATTGGCGCGTTGAAGAACGAGCTAAGATGACAGAATTGTTGGAATCTGGTTTTACCGATACATTCCGTTATTTGTATCCTGATGCGGTTGATGAATATAGCTGGTGGTCCTACATGGGCAAGGCTCGCGATAGAAACGTGGGATGGAGAATTGACTACTTTATTACATCTAAACGCTTGGACGACAAAATTAAAGAGGCCAAAATCCATCAACAAATCTTTGGTAGTGATCACTGTCCAGTGGAACTCGATATTGAATTATAATATGTGATATGGTGAAAGCTTGACTTCATATATCGATATTAACGTATAAAGCCTCATCTACGGATGAGGCTTTCATAAGGAGGAACGATGGCACAAAAGCAAAAAGCCGTTGTATTATTTAGCGGCGGCGTAGATAGCACAACATGTTTGGCGCTCGCTATTGAGCGATTTGGCAAAGAGAATGTGGTGCCCTTATCCATACAATACGGCCAAAAACATAGCAAGGAATTAGAGGCTGCAGCCAACGTATTATCATACTACGGCATAGAAGGCAAAACGATGGATGTAACAAAACTGTTTGCATTCAGTAATTCATCCCTATTGAAGCAGTCCACAGAGGACGTCCCTACTGGTTCCTACAAGGAACAACAAGATGAACATGGGGAAGGACCCGTTAGCACCTATGTACCATTTAGAAACGGTCTGTTCCTATCCGCTGCGGCATCCTTAGCCTTATCCCTCGATTGTGGCTATATCTATTATGGCGCCCATGCCGATGATGCAGCTGGCAATGCATACCCAGATTGCACAGAAACATTCTACACATCTATGGGTAATGCCATCTTTGAAGGCTCCGGACAAGAATGCTCCCTTGAAGCACCATTCATCAATTGCAACAAAGCCGACGTAGTCCGCGAAGGCCTTCGCCTAGGCGTGCCATACGAACTTACCTGGTCCTGCTACGAAGGAGGCGACCACCCATGCGGCCATTGCGGCACCTGCATCGACCGCCAAGAAGCCTTCCGCGCAAACGGTGTAGAAGACCCGTCATATTAGTTGAGCGCCGTTTGGCAGGCTGATATTAGAATAACGTAAAGAATGCAATTGAGCATATACCGTTATGCTAAAGAATTGACTACTTCTACAGAGCGACTTTAGTAGGTCAAGGCCCTCATAGGCCCTCGGCCGAAGACCGTTAAGCTAGCTGGAGCGGGTGCGAAAGCAATCAATTCTATCACCAAAAGAGCACATTGCCGTAATTCATAAAGTATGCTAATATAAGTGTACCGCCAAACGGCGAACAACTACATAAGACAGTTTGAAACCATCCTGTCTCTAAACAAAACTACGGAAAACATAAGCACATTCGAGCATGGTAGTTTTGCCATGCTCTTTTTTATTGAAAAGGAGGTGAGTGCATGATTTCTACACGAAAATTAACGATTTCTGCTATGGTAGTAGCATTGTATATTGTTCTTATTTATCTAACCCAAGGAATTTCCTTCGGTGCGTACCAAATTCGTATAGCTACATCTTTATATGCACTTGCTTATGCCTTTCCGTTCTTAATCGTTCCTATGGGCATAGGTAACCTCATTTCTAATTTCTTGTTCGGGGGCCTTGGCATCCTTGATATGGTAGGGGGCTTTGGTGTTGGTATTTTGACGACTGGTATCATCGTATTGATGCGCCGTGCTGGACTTAGCGCGTGGTGGGCGATGCTGCCAATCATCTTAGTACCTGCATTATGTGTACCATTGTGGCTTAGTCCACTCGTAGGTGTTCCGTACTGGGCATTAGTGATCAATTTATTGATTGGTCAAACAATCCCAGGCATCGTAGGTGCTATATTGGTGAAAGCTCTCGCATCTCGCCGTACAGTAGCCGCTTTGATGAACGCCATTAAATAACTACATAACATATAACGTAAAAGGACTGACTTTCACAATGGAAAGCCAGTCCTTTTACTATATGAAATTGTTGGAGAATAACCTTAGCAATTGTAG
>PPYF01508043.1_pt1 | contig 12362 bp, 7 predicted proteins | sample 1559871 | NCBI WGS metagenome assembly PPYF01 (sample SAMN08240021, study PRJNA423297) | Human gut metagenome, whole genome shotgun sequencing project. | reverse complement strand
GCAGGCACGCCTTACGAGAGAACGTGCCGCAGTGACGGGTTAATTATCTGAAAGAATTTGCGAGGCTGTATCGGTTACTCATTGATTTGATAGTTTTACTCTCGGGAGAGTAATCGATATTTAATCCATTAACGGAAACCAGCCAGTTCCTTTCGATGCCTGAATTTGATCCCATAGTTTATCCGGAATGGTTAATTCAGGAACGCGTTGTGGATTAAGGGCTGTTTGAATTTCATGACTTCTACCTGATTCAGCTAAAGTCACCCATTCTGGATTTATCACCAGCCCTTTACCGATCGCAACAAGTGGCAGGCCAGCGGAAATTGCTTCTTGAGCCTGAGACGGTGTGCGTATTTTACCTGCGGCGATTACCGGCACTCTGCCTGCAATATGATTTAAAATCAATTCAATAGTTCGGGGGCCATTTGGCGACTCAACAGGGTAGCTATCGTTAATACTGACCAGCGAGGTATGTATATACGAAATACCGGATGAAATGAGCCGATCAAGGAGTTTATAAGTATCCTCTATCCGCAGCCCCCCTGTTACAGATTCTTCAGGAGATATTCTGTAACCGATAGCAAAGGGCTTTGTCGCATATTCATAGACTACATTTTTTACTTCCTGTAATACGGCCAGCGGGAAGCGCATACGTCCTTCAAGATCTCCTCCCCATCGGTCATTACGCTGGTTAAATAGAGGGGAGAAGAAATTCTGCAGAAGGAATCCGTGCGCACCATGAAGTTCAACGCCATCAAAACCTGCTTTAATCGCCCTTTTTGTGACATCTCCGAATGCTCTAATGGTTTCCTGAATTTCGTTTTCAGTCATTTCCCTGCTTTGTACCACTCTCTTCATAAAGTCACCAGATTTTACGCTTGATGCGCTGGCACTAATAACATCGTTATTTGGCACAAGCTCTGGGATGGCTTTATTACCGGCGTGGAAAATCTGCAAAATAGCCGGAGCACCGCCACTTTTGGCTGCAGCTGCTAACTTTTCAAGGCTGTTAATGAAACGGTCGTCATACGCGGCAAATTCATGAGTAAACCCAATGCCGCTTGGCGTGACATAGGTACATCCTGTTATTACTAAACCAACATTTTGTGAGCGACGTTTATAAAATTCGAGTTCTTGCTCAGAGATGGTTCCATCAGGATTAGCTGACCAGGTTGTCATAGGAGCCATAACGATACGATTACGTAGCTTTATTTTTTCTGTCAGCATAAAAGGAGAAAACAATGATGGGTGTTTATTTGTCATAACAATACCTCAAATGTTTATCTGATTTTAATGCGTATAATCTTAATAAGTTGAGTTGCTACTTTTTGATGCTTTTTTCTTTAATAGAATTCTTTTTGAGTAATTTCATTATTGTCGTGTAGTCAATAAAGGATAAATGTCAGGGAGATAATGAATCTCCCTGCAAGGTTATTACAAATGTGTTTTGTAAAAAGGAATTAATTTATCGAGCGCCTGTTTCACAGGTTCTGGCTTATCATACAGGTCGTAATGTGAATAACCTTCAACCACGACCAGTTCTTTATGTTTTGAGGCTGCACGACCAATAATTTCGCAGCCGTCACGATAGGCACCAAAAGCGCCCACTCTATCGCCCACTACAACCATTAGTGGTTGAGTTAACAGGACTTCTGCAAGATGAAAAGCATCCCAGCCCACGGCAACAGTCTGATGTGAAAATAGCGAACGATTTACCCCATTAGGCGCACAGCCTCGTGGCGAACGATAATATTCTGTTGCTTCAAAAAGGTCTATTTCTGTTAATCCCGCTTCAAGAGCTGCTTCCGGAGAAGAAGGGAGCAAATCATCTACGCGAAGTTTTGCGCCGTTAGCTTCGTCTGTTCTTTGTTGCGCCATTGCTTCGAGTGCTCCGATAGGATTAAACGCTGTAAATCCCTCACGCATAAGACGCCCGTAGTTTGCACCCGTGACAGTACCAATGGCTTTAATCCGACGTTCTGTCATTGCGGCATTAATGGCATATCCACCTCCACCACAAATACCCAGTACACCAATACGCCCGGCATCAACGTAAGGTAAGGTGGTAAGGTAATCAACGACAATGCTGAAGTCTTTTACTCGCATTGTTGGATCTTCCAGATAACGCGGTTCTCCACCGCTGCTTCCCTGAAAACTGGCATCAAAAGCAATGACGATAAAGCCAGCTTTTGCCAGGGCGGCACCATACACACTACCCGATGTCTGTTCTTTGCAGCTTCCAATTGGATGGGCACTGATAATGGCAGGATACTTTTTTTCACTATTAAAATCGTCAGGGAAATAGATATCAGCAGCTATATCCCAGTAAGTGTGTTTTATCGAAACAGTTTTCATTTCAAGCTCCAGGGATTTGCCTAAACAGATTTAAATATCATTTCTATTATCCGCAACTGGCATTCGTGTTCATATCGCGAACGGCGTAATAGTATGACTTGTATTGGTTATCATCAATGGTCTAATATCTATCACAGTGTTAAGTTAAGGTTTACAATGATGAAAATAGAGCCTTCAATTTTGCCTTCTCTTGCCTGGTTTGCGCTGATTGTTCGTGCCGGCAGTTTTTCCAGAGCAGCCTCTGAAATGGGTATTACGCGGGCCGCATTGTCCCAGAATTTAAAATCTCTTGAGGAACGTCTTAACACCAAGCTGATATACCGTACGACCCGCAATATGTCGCTTACTGAGGAAGGACAGCATCTGTATGAAGTGCTGGTGTCGGCTTTGGGGCAAATTGATGATGCGTTGAAAGATGTCGGTGATACCCAACTTGAACCTACAGGACTGTTGAGAATAAATTCCTCCCGTGTTGCAGCAAGGATGCTTGTTGAGCCTCATATTGGCGAGTTTCTTACTCGTTACCCTAAAACAAAGATAGAACTCATTATGGATGACGGTTTATCTAACATTATTGCGGACGGCTGTGATGTGGGCATACGTCTTGAGCAAGGACTGGATGAGCATATGACTGCCGTTCCTGTTTCTCCGCTTATTAAACTGGTTACTGTGGCATCGCCAGATTATTTAAAAGAACACGGTATTCCTGAAACTCCTCAGGAATTGAGTAACCATAATTGTCTTCGGTTGCGGCATAAAAGTAGCGGTGCACTCTCAGCATGGGAGTTTTCGAATGTTGTGGGGGGTAATGAAGAGTTCGAAATAGAGGTGTCAGGTAAGTATATTTCTAATGATGACGAAAGCATGATACGAATGGCGCTGAATGGAACGGGTATCATTCAACATCTGGATTTTGCAATCGCTGAACATATCAATGCGGGCAAGTTACAGCCGATTCTTGAGGATTGGGCCGTTTCGTGCTTTTATTGATTTTATGGTGGAGAAAAGAGTAAAAATAGAAAGTTAATGATGTGTGTCAGAATATCGGTAAGAAGAATGGCGCAATCGTGAGGATACGTTTATTCATAATAAATCTCCTGAAAGTTTAGAATTATTTTCGATACAGCCAGATTATCATTGTTACTAATAATGTGGTTAAAATAATAGCATCTATGCCCCCCTTCATGAGTGTGTGTGAAGAGGATGCTTCTACAAGGAAATCGCCAATGCTCAAAGAAAACTTCAACGAACTGCAAATCTTTCTTGTGGTGGCAAGAGAGCGAAGTTTTACCAAAGCAGCGGGCAAACTCGGCGTCTCTCAGTCTGCACTTAGCCATGCAATGAAGGCTCTGGAGGAAAGGCTCAATATCCGCCTCCTGACACGGACTACCCGCAGTGTGGCTCCCACAGAAGCGGGGGAGAGAATCATTGCCTGCCTTGAACCGCGTATTGACGAGCTTGAACAGGAACTGGAATCACTTATTCAATTGAACGGCACGCCCTCCGGGAATATTCGGTTATCTGCCGGGGAACATGCCGCGCGAAGTCTGGTCTGGCCGAAGCTAAAACCTTTTCTCAGAGAGTATCCCGAAATCAATGTCGAACTGGTGGTGGATAACGGTTTTGTCGATATTGTTGAAGGCCGTTTTGATGCCGGGATACGACTGGGTGAAAATGTTGATAAAGATATGGTTGCAGTCAGGATTGGACCAGATATGCGGATGGCTGTGGTGGGAGCTCCGGCGTATTTTGCTGCAAACCCTGCGCCTGAAACGCCTCACGAGCTACAAAATCATCGCTGCATCAACATGCGTTTGCCAACTGCCGGTGGGCTTTACCACTGGGAGTTCGAGCGAGAAGGGAAACCGCTTCGCGTTAAGGTTGATGGGCAACTGACGTGTAGTCCATTGCCAGAAAGAATTGATGCCGCGTTATCAGGGTTTGGGATCGCTTGTGTCCCTGAAGACATGGTTCAGGAGTATATAGAGTCAGGCAAGCTTATTCAGGTGTTACAGGAGTGGTGTCCAACTTTTCCTGGGTATTATCTTTACTACCCCAGCCGCAAGCAGCATCCGCCAGCTTTTGCGTTGTTGATCGATGCGCTTCGCTACACCGAATAACGGGTCCTTTATCCTGGACCCGTTTGGGTATTAGCGGCCTACGCGTGCCTGATGTTCAGGCGAGTAACGTTCACCGACGATTTTAATTGTTTCCAGCGCCTCGCTTATCTGCTGCGTATCTTTCTGCGAAAGAACAATGTCAGCAGCGGCCAGGTTTTCTTCCAGCCGGTGCAGTTTAGTGGTGCCAGGGATGGGAACAATCCACGGCTTTTGTGCTAATAGCCATGCCAGTGCAATTTGTGCAGACGTTACCCCTTTCTCCGCAGCCAGTTCACCTAACAAGGTGACCAGTTTTTCATTGGCTTCAATGGCTTGTGCTGCGAAACGCGGTACGGTGCTGCGGTAATCATCTTTGCCGAAAGTGGTTCCCGGCTTAATCGCCCCTGTCAGGAAACCTTTACCTAGTGGGCTGAAGGGGACAAAACCAATTCCCAGTTCTTCAAGCAACGGCAGAATTTCCTGTTCAGGCTCACGCCACCACATGGAATATTCGCTTTGCAGGGCGGTGACAGGTTGTACCGCATGTGCACGACGAATGGTTTGTGCTCCTGCTTCAGACAGGCCGAAATGTTTGACCTTACCTTCTGCGATGAGGTCTTTCACCGTTCCTGCAACATCTTCAATAGGAACATCTGGATCAACACGGTGTTGATACAGCAGGTCAATAACATCTGTTTTCAGACGACGTAATGATCCTTCAACGGCTTCACGGATATGTTCCGGACGGCTGTTTAAAATCTGCTGCTTATTATCATCGCCGAAGGTAAAACCGAATTTAGTGGCAATTACCACGCGGTCACGAAACGGTTTTAAGGCTTCGCCGACCACTTCTTCATTCAGATACGGACCATACACTTCGGCGGTATCAAAGAAGGTGACACCACGTTCAATCGCAGCACGAATAAGTTCGATAGCCTGACGGGTATCGGTCGCCGGGCCGTAGCCGTGGCTTAAGCCCATGCAACCGAGCCCAAGGGCGGAGACTTCGAGTCCGGATTTACCCAGATAACGTTTTTGCATTGAATGAATACCTCTTTTATCGCGGCTTAAACATCAAGTTTGCGGCCAGTCAGCCATTCCACCATTGCGGGATCGCGGTGAGAGAAGAACGCGCTGGTTGCGGTATCCAGGGCGGTAATTTGCAGCATATCTTCAGGGCTGAGTTCAAAATCGAGAATGTTGATGTTCTCTTCCATGCGTTCTTTTCGCACTGATTTTGCCAGTGAAACAATGCCTCGTTGGTAGATCCAGCGCAGAACTACCTGGCCCACGCTTTTGCCATACTTCTCGCCAATTGCCGTGAGAACAGGATGCTGGAACAGACCATTTTTCCCTTCCGCAAACGGTGCCCAGGCTTCTGGCTGAATGCCACGACTTTGCATCCAGGGAACGGCCTGTAGCTGCTGATTGAAAGGGTTAACTTCAACCTGGTTTACCGCCGGAACGACGTTATTAAAAGCGATAAGGTCTGCCAGTCGGTCAGGATGGAAGTTACTGACGCCAATAGCGCGAATTTTACCGGCCTGTTGCAGCTCTTCCATGGCACGCCAGGCCCCGTGGACATCGCCATATGGCTGGTGAATCAAGTACAGGTCAACGTAATCAAGTTGCAGTCGATTCAGAGAGCGTTCGAACTGGGCTTTGGCCCCTTCGTAACTGGTATCCTGCAACCAGAGTTTCGTGGTGACAAAGAGTTCGTTACGGGCGATACCGCTTTGTTTCAGGGCGTTCCCGACCTGGATTTCATTTTGATAAGAGGCGGCGGTGTCAATCAGTCGATAACCGCTGTTAATAGCGTCAATGACCGCTCTTTCGCATTCGGCGGCATCGGTCATCTGAAATACACCAAAGCCCAACAGGGGCATTTCAATACCGTTGTTCAGTTTTACTTTTTGCATGGTGTTATCCTTCCGTTATCGTTCATGAGAAGCATAACGTAAAGGGAAGAGCTCGATTAGACGGCAGGATTTGTCAGGGGTTATGAACAAAATTCATAAATCTGTTTGAGGGTTGAGATTAGTCGTGCAAGTTCGATATCCCCGGAATTTACAGTCCGATGAATAAAAATGAATGTCCATAAAAAATATATTGGTTTATCCCGGCGTATATACTTACTTCGACGTACTCCCAATAGCAGTTAATTAAAGGCGGGTCATTATTATTCACTCTGAATAATGAATTATTCACTGCCCGCAGAGTAAGAAATATAACTTAAGTATCTATTTAATGACTTGCACAAAAAGCTAAATTTTTACCCATAAATAAAAATATAATCCCGCGCCCAACCACCTGATGAGTGGCTACAGACACTGGATATATTAGGTGGCGGTGTACTTTCTTACATGAAGGTATTTCCTTTTCTGTGGAAAAGGAAACCGGGAAATCCCCGGTTTTTCTGACAAGCAGACGCCATTATTTGTGTCTGCCTATGTTCGTTAATTCGTTCATCAGGAAATTATCTCAATGTCACGTTATAAAACAGACAATAAACAGCCACGATTTCGTTATTCAGTTCTGGCCCGCTGCGTGGCGTGGGCAAATATCTCTGTTCAGGTTCTTTTTCCACTCGCTGTCACCTTTACGCCAGTAATGGCAGCACGTGCGCAGCATGCGGTTCAGCCACGGTTGAGCATGGAAAATACTACGGTAACTGCTGATAATAACGTGGAGAAAAATGTCGCGTCGCTTGCCGCTAATGCCGGGACATTTTTAAGCAGTCAGCCAGATAGCGATGCGACACGTAACTTTATTACCGGAATGGCCACCGCTAAAGCTAACCAGGAAATTCAGGAGTGGCTCGGGAAATACGGTACTGCGCGCGTCAAACTGAATGTCGATAAAAATTTCTCGCTGAAGGACTCTTCGCTGGAAATGCTTTATCCGATTTATGATACACCGACAAATATGTTGTTCACTCAGGGGGCAATACATCGTACCGACGATCGTACTCAGTCAAATATTGGTTTTGGCTGGCGTCATTTTTCAGAAAATGACTGGATGGCGGGGGTGAATACTTTTATCGATCATGATTTATCCCGTAGTCATACCCGCATTGGTGTTGGTGCGGAATACTGGCGTGATTATTTGAAACTGAGCGCCAATGGTTATATCCGGGCTTCTGGCTGGAAAAAATCGCCGGATGTTGAGGATTATCAGGAACGCCCGGCGAATGGCTGGGATATTCGTGCTGAGGGCTATTTACCTGCCTGGCCGCAGCTTGGCGCAAGCCTGATGTATGAACAGTATTATGGCGATGAAGTCGGGCTGTTTGGTAAAGATAAACGCCAGAAAGATCCACATGCGATTACCGCTGAAGTGAATTACACGCCAGTGCCTCTTCTGACCCTGAGTGCCGGGCATAAGCAGGGCAAGAGTGGTGAGAATGACACTCGCTTTGGCCTGGAAGTTAATTATCGGATTGGCGAACCTCTGGAAAAACAACTCGATACAGACAGCATTCGCGAGCGTCGAATGCTGGCAGGCAGCCGCTATGACCTGGTTGAGCGTAATAACAATATCGTTCTTGAGTATCGCAAATCTGAAGTGATCCGTATTGCTCTGCCTGAGCGTATTGAAGGCAAGGGTGGCCAGACGGTTTCCCTGGGGCTTGTGGTCAGCAAAGCAACTCACGGTCTGAAAAATGTGCAATGGGAAGCGCCGTCTTTGCTGGCCGCAGGCGGAAAAATTACGGGGCAGGGCAATCAGTGGCAAGTGACGCTCCCGGCTTATCAGGCAGGCAAAGACAATTATTATGCGATTTCAGCGATTGCCTACGATAACAAAGGCAATGCCTCGAAACGTGTGCAGACAGAAGTAGTTATTAGCGGAGCTGGTATGAGCGCCGATCGTACGGCGTTAACGCTTGACGGTCAGAGCCGTATTCAAATGCTTGCTAACGGTAATGAGCAAAAGCCGCTGGTGCTGTCTCTGCGCGACGCCGAGGGCCAGCCAGTCACGGGCATGAAAGATCAGATCAAGACTGAACTAACCTTCAAACCGGCTGGAAATATTGTGACTCGTACCCTGAAGGCCACTAAATCACAGGCAAAGCCAACACTGGGTGAGTTCACCGAAACTGAAGCAGGGGTGTATCAGTCTGTCTTTACTACCGGAACGCAGTCAGGTGAGGCAACGATTACTGTTAGCGTTGATGACATGAGCAAAACTGTCACTGCAGAACTGCGGGCCACGATGATGGATGTGTCAAACTCCACCCTGAGTGCTAACGAGCCGTCAGGTGATGTGGTTGCTGATGGTCAGCAAGCCTACACGCTGACACTGACAGCGGTGGACTCCGAGGGTAATCCGGTGACGGGAGAAGCCAGCCGCCTGCGACTTGTTCCGCAAGACACTAATGGTGTAACCGTTGGTGCCATTTCGGAAATAAAACCAGGGGTTTACAGCGCCACGGTTTCTTCGACCCGTGCCGGAAACGTTGTTGTGCGTGCCTTCAGCGAGCAGTATCAGCTGGGCACATTACAACAAACGCTGAAGTTTGTTGCCGGGCCGCTTGATGCAGCACATTCGTCCATCACACTGAATCCTGATAAACCGGTGGTTGGCGGTACAGTTACGGCAATCTGGACGGCAAAAGATGCTAATGACAACCCTGTAACTGGCCTCAATCCGGATGCACCGTCATTATCGGGCGCAGCTGCTGCTGGTTCTACGGCATCAGGCTGGACGGATAATGGCGACGGGACCTGGACTGCGCAGATTTCTCTCGGCACTACGGCGGGTGAATTAGACGTTATGCCGAAGCTCAATGGGCAGGACGCGGCAGCAAATGCGGCAAAAGTAACCGTGGTGGCTGATGCATTATCTTCAAACCAGTCGAAAGTCTCTGTCGCAGAAGATCACGTAAAAGCCGGTGAAAGCACAACCGTAACGCTGGTGGCGAAAGATGCGCATGGCAACGCTATCAGTGGTCTTTCGTTGTCGGCAAGTTTGACGGGGACCGCCTCTGAAGGGGCGACCGTTTCCAGTTGGACCGAAAAAGGTGACGGTTCCTATGTTGCTACGTTAACTACAGGCGGAAAGACGGGCGAGCTTCGTGTCATGCCGCTCTTCAACGGCCAGCCTGCAGCCACCGAAGCCGCGCAGCTGACTGTTATTGCCGGAGAGATGTCATCAGCGAACTCTACGCTTGTTGCGGACAATAAAACTCCAACGGTTAAAACGACGACGGAACTCACCTTCACCATGAAGGATGCGTACGGGAATCCGGTCACCGGGCTGAAGCCAGATGCACCAGTGTTTAGTGGTGCCGCCAGCACGGGGAGTGAGCGTCCTTCAGCAGGAAACTGGACAGAGAAAGGTAATGGGGTCTACGTGTCGACCTTAACGCTGGGATCTGCCGCGGGTCAGTTGTCTGTGATGCCGCGAGTGAACGGCCAAAATGCCGTTGCTCAGCCACTGGTGCTGAATGTTGCAGGTGACGCATCTAAGGCTGAGATTCGTGATATGACAGTGAAGGTTAATAACCAACTGGCTAATGGACAGTCTGCTAACCAGATCACCCTGACCGTCGTGGACAGCTATGGTAACCCGTTGCAGGGGCAAGAAGTTACGCTGACTTTACCGCAGGGTGTGACCAGCAAGACGGGGAATACAGTAACAACCAATGCGGCAGGGAAAGTGGACATTGAGCTTATGTCAACGGTTGCAGGGGAACTTGAGATCGAGGCCTCGGTGAAAAACTCTCAGAAGACGGTCAAGGTGAAATTCAAGGCGGATTTCAGTACCGGTCAGGCGAGCCTGGAGGTAGACGCCGCTGCTCAAAAAGTGGCAAACGGCAAAGATGCCTTTACGCTGACGGCAACGGTTAAGGATCAATACGGCAACCTTCTTCCTGGCGCTGTGGTCGTCTTTAATCTGCCTCGGGGCGTCAAACCGCTTGCAGACGGTAATATCATGGTGAACGCCGACAAGGAGGGTAAAGCGGAACTGAAAGTGGTTTCCGTGACTGCCGGAACCTATGAGATCACGGCGTCAGCAGGAAATGACCAGCCTTCGAATGCGCAGTCTGTAACGTTTGTGGCTGATAAGACTACGGCGACCATCTCCAGTATTGAGGTGATTGGCAACCGTGCAGTGGCGGACGGCAAAACCAAACAGACGTATAAAGTTACGGTGACTGATGCCAATAACAACCTGCTGAAAGATAGCGAAGTGACGCTGACTGCCAGCCCGGAAAATTTAGTTCTGACTCCCAATGGGACGGCGACAACGAATGAGCAAGGGCAGGCTATTTTCACCGCCACGACCACTGTCGCAGCGACATATACACTCACGGCGAAAGTGGAACAGGCCGACGGTCAGGAATCGACGAAAACTGCCGAATCTAAATTCGTCGCGGATGATAAAAACGCGGTGCTCGCTGCATCTCCAGAGCGTGTAGATTCTCTGGTGGCGGACGGGAAGACTACTGCAACACTGACGGTTACTCTGATGTCGGGTGTCAACCCCGTAGGAGGAACCATGTGGGTCGACATTGAGGCTCCGGAAGGGGTGACAGAGGCGGATTATCAGTTCCTGCCGTCGAAAAATGACCATTTCGCGAGCGGGAAAATCACGCGTACATTTAGTACCAACAAGCCAGGTACATACACATTCACATTCAACTCTTTGACATATGGAGGGTATGAAATGAAACCAGTGACTGTGACAATTAACGCCGTTCCTGCAGATACTGAAGGCGCTGAGGAGAAATAAAAACGACGATGTAATAAATAATAATGGCGTTGACATGCGCAGCGCCATTATTTACTGAATACCTACCCTGGCACCGATTAGACGGTGGCAGGGTAGGGTAAATCTTATGTGATGGAGTTACAGGCTAAACCGGGCGAACGGGGATAAAAATTTCGCAAACAATGTTATTGCTATCAATTTCGACGAAGTTTTCATTGTAATAAAATCGCTCAATATCACTGCCGTTCACTCTGGCTAACCCCCTGGCAGGTAATTCCATCAGATAGAGGTTTCGCGCCCATTCAGGGTAGTGCTCCCACTCACCTTCATAGCGGAAAGAGGCCCAAAAATAGGTGTCTCAGGAAAGTTGACTAATCTACACTCCGTCTTTTGCTGTTGACGTATTAAAAAAGAAGGGAAGATATTTGCGAGATCCCAATAATCACGGTGGCGGTATTCACGGGGAGAGCAGCCGAATAACTTTTTAAATTCGCGGCTGAATGACTGCTGTGAATCAAAATGCAAAGAGAGTGCAATATCAAGCATAGATTTCGCGGAGAGCCGGACAAGAATGGCGGCACGACAAAGCCTTCGTTTGCGAATGTATTCTCCCAAAGGCACATGCATGAAATTTCGGAACAGAAGCTGGATGTTGCGTCTGCTGTAGCCAGATTTCTGTGCGATATCTTCGATTGAAATAGGGTGCTCAAGATTGCACTCAATCCACTCCAGGAGCTGCTGTAGAATCTTCTGCCTGATCATCACATACTCCGTTAATTCTTTGTCATATCGCACATTTTCGTTATGTCCTGGGCCCTAAGTGTATCAAAAACAGCAAGTCCCAAGGCAAAAGCACTGATAGCGCCTGCTTCATTGCCCCAAAAATAGAGAGGTTTCAGTCCTACATTATTAATGAATTTTTTGCATAAGTGATATCAAAATCCACATACTAATTTGAGGTTACGTTTTAACGTAGACTCATTGTTCATACCTAATGGAGGGACTGACAGTGGAATTTTCCGTATTAAGTAACAATCTGAAAATGCCGATGATGGGATTTGGTGTTTTTCAGGTTACCGATAAAGACGTGTGCAAACAGTCAGTGTTGAATGCTATCCGCACGGGTTATCGACTCATCGACACTGCAGCGGTATACGGTAATGAAGATGCCGTCGGTGAAGCCGTTCGTGAAGC
>PPYF01386128.1_pt1 | contig 12363 bp, 10 predicted proteins | sample 1559871 | NCBI WGS metagenome assembly PPYF01 (sample SAMN08240021, study PRJNA423297) | Human gut metagenome, whole genome shotgun sequencing project. | reverse complement strand
AAGCTCTATAACCATGCACTCACCGGCAATACAGATTGCGGTGGCCTTATTTCATACAACTATATTTCCGGCGAACCCGTAACAGGGCTTGCAGAAGGACGTCCACTATTTGTACGTTCGGCTAATGACAAGTTCAACCTTGCCAACTTTATGAGGGCTCATCTGCACGCTTCGGTCGGAGTTCTCAAAATCGGTAATGATATTTTGTTCAAGGAAGAAAAAATCAAAGTTGACAGAATCACAGGGCATGGAGGATTATTCAGAACCAAAGGTGTGGGCCAGAGAATTCTTGCTGCAGCCATAAACTCGCCTATTTCCGTTATGGAAACAGCTGGTGAAGGCGGCGCATGGGGTATTGCCCTACTCGGCTCGTATCTTGTGAACAACGACAAACAACAAAACCTTGCCGATTTTCTGGATGAAAAAGTATTTGCAGGAAATGCTGGCATTGAGGTATCACCGACGGCTGAAGATGTAGAAGGCTTCAACGCATACATCGAAAATTACAAGGCGAATCTGCCTGTTGAAGAAGCAGCCGTTAAATCTAAAAGATAATCCCTATAAGATTAAGTCGGTTGCCTTAAAAAAGTTCATTCTGAATAAAAAGCAAAGGCTTAAGAACAATAATGCATGTGATTGTAGCGGGAAGAGCTTAAAGCTGCCGCACAGATGCGCCGGTATCGAAATTACTCCCGCTACATTTACATACATAAAGTTATTCTTCATACTATAAACACCTGACACAAATGAAATCATCACTTACCTGCCTACTACTTTTCTGCTTTTTCTTAACCGGAAAAGCCCAAACAAGACAAGCAGTATCCTATTTCCCCCTTCAAGACATCAAGTTATTGGAAAGTCCTTTTTTACAGGCACAGCAGACCGACTTGCATTATATCATGGCCATGAACCCTGACCGGTTGCTCGCCCCTTTCTTACGCGAAGCCGGACTTGCCCCCAAAGCCCCAAGTTATACCAACTGGGAAAACACAGGATTGGACGGACACATCGGCGGACATTACATTTCCGCACTTTCCATGATGTATGCCGCCACCGGCGACACGACCGTATACAACCGGCTGAATTATATGCTGAACGAATTACACCGGGCACAACAGGCGGTAGGTAACGGATTTATCGGAGGAACACCCGGGAGCCTGCAACTTTGGAAAGAAATAAAAGAAGGGAATATCCGTTCCGAAAGTTTCAGCCTTAACGGCAAATGGGTTCCCTTATACAACATACACAAGACTTATGCCGGACTTCGCGATGCTTACCTTTATGCAGGAAGTGACCTTGCACGTCAAATGCTGATTGCCCTCACCGATTGGATGGCAAGCATCACGTCAGGACTCACTGAACAGCAAATGCAGGATATGCTACGTAGCGAACATGGAGGACTGAACGAAATATTTGCCGATGTAGCCAGCATCACAGGCAACAAAAAATATCTGGAACTGGCACGCAGATTCTCCCATAAGACACTTCTTGAACCCCTTATCGCCGGTGAAGACCATCTGACAGGTATGCACGCCAATACACAAATACCGAAAGTCATCGGTTACAAACGTATTGCCGATCTCACTCAAAACGATGCTTGGGATCAGGCTGCACGCTTTTTTTGGAATACAGTTGTCAATCACCGTTCCGTCTGTATCGGCGGCAACAGCGTACGTGAGCATTTTCATCCTGCGGACAATTTCACATCCATGCTCAATGATATACAAGGTCCGGAAACCTGTAACACTTACAATATGCTCCGCCTGACGAAGATGCTTTTCCAGACTTCCCCCGACATCCGCTTTGCCGATTATTACGAACGTGCCCTATACAACCATATTCTTGCCTCACAACAACCGGTAAAGGGCGGTTTTGTCTACTTCACTCCTATGCGTTCAGGACACTATCGTGTTTATTCACAACCGGAAACATCCATGTGGTGCTGCGTAGGTTCAGGGCTGGAGAACCACACCAAATACGGAGAGTTCATTTATGCCCATGCAGAGGACACCTTGTATGTAAACTTATTCATACCCTCGCGCCTGACCTGGAAAGAGAAGAAATTGACACTGATACAAGAAAGCCGTTTTCCCGATGAAGAGCAAATCAGATTCCGGATAGAAAAAAGCAACAAAAAAGCACTCAGTCTCAAACTCCGTTACCCCTCATGGGCAAAAGGAGCAAGTGTTTCCGTCAATGGCAAAATGCAGAATATAAATGCCCAACCAGGCGAATACCTGACGATTCGCCGCAAATGGAAAGCCGGAGACGAAATTACGCTAAACCTGCCAATGCAGGTCACTTTGGAGCAAATACCCGACCAAGAACATTTCTATGCTTTCATGTACGGTCCCATCGTACTTGCCAGCCCCACGGGTACGGAAAACATGAACGGGCTCTATGCCGATGATAGTCGTGGCGGACACATTGCCCATGGCAAGCTGGTCTCTTTGGAAAAGACACCGATGTTGATAGGAGCTTCCGCATCACTGCCTCAAGAACTTCGGAAAACGGATGATGAACAGTTATCATTCAACTATACCGGAAGCGTCTACCCTACGCAGAAAGAAGCGTTACGGCTGATACCTTTCTTCCGCCTGCACGATTCCCGTTATGCCATTTACTTTCATCAGGTGAGCGAAGCCGAGGTAGAAAGTATCCGTCAAGAAATGGAACAGAAAGAGCGCAAGGCCATGGAACTTGCCAACCAGACAGCAGACATTATTTTCCCCGGAGAACAACAGCCGGAATCCGATCATGACATCCGGTACGAACAGGCGGAAACCGGAACCAACAAAGACCGCCATTTCCGACGCGCCAAAGGCTGGTTCGGCTACACTCTGAAAACAAGCAAGGAAGCAAGCCGGCTCATGATCACTACACAAAAGAACGACCCGATGAAAGTTACAATCCTTCTCAACAACGAGAGACTGACTGCCGACCCCACAATCAGCGAAGCGGATCAAGAGGGTTTCGTAACACTCTGTTATCTTTTGCCACAGAAGTTAGGCGCCGGCAATTATCCGATACGGTTCAGTCCGGACGGTACCGAATGGACCCCGGCTATCTATGAAATCCGCCTACTTGAATAGCCGTATGGTCCGGTAAAGTGCCTGCAGAATTGAAATTACATCATATTACAAACATCTATTACCAATAAACATTATGAGAAACAAGTTATTATTCAGCAGTATCCTATTAGCTGCATCTGTATCCTTGTCTGCACAACAAAGTGCTACAATCACGCTTCACGCCGATCAAGGCAAGCAAATTATTCCCAAAGAAATTTACGGACAGTTTGCCGAACATCTAGGTACTTGTATCTACGGAGGCCTTTGGGTAGGCGAGAACTCCAATATACCCAATATCAAAGGTTACCGTACCGACGTATTCAATGCCCTGAAAGACCTCCAAGTTCCCGTTCTTCGCTGGCCGGGCGGCTGTTTTGCCGATGAATATCACTGGATGGACGGTATCGGTCCCAAAGAGAATCGTCCTAAAATGGTGAATAACAACTGGGGCGGCACTATCGAAGACAACAGTTTCGGCACACACGAGTTCCTCAACCTTTGCGAAATGTTGGGTTGCGAACCTTACATCAGCGGCAACGTGGGAAGCGGAACCGTTGAGGAACTTGCCAAATGGGTGGAATACATGACCTCTGACGGTGACTCCCCAATGGCGAATCTGCGCCGAAAAAACGGTCGTGACAAGGCATGGAAAGTCAAATACCTCGGTGTAGGTAACGAAAGCTGGGGTTGCGGCGGCAGCATGCGTCCCGAATACTATGCCGACCTTTACCGCCGTTACTCAACCTATTGCCGCAATTATGACAACAACCGCCTGTTCAAGATAGCCAGCGGTGCCAGCGATTATGACTACGAGTGGACAAAAGTCCTCATGGAGCGCGTGGGCAGCCGCATGAACGGAGTTTCACTCCACTACTACACCGTTAGCGGATGGACCGGCAGTAAAGGCTCTGCAACCCAGTTCGACAAGGATGACTATTACTGGACCATGGGTAAATGCCGTGAAATAGAAGATGTAATCCGCAAACACTGCGCCATTATGGACGAATATGACAAAGACAAGAACGTAGCACTGATGCTGGATGAATGGGGAACATGGTGGGACGAAGAGCCCGGTACAGTCAGAGGGCACCTCTACCAACAGAATACCATGCGTGACGCCTTTGTGGCTTCCCTGTCTCTCGACATCTTCCACAAATACACCGACCGTTTGAAAATGGCAAACATAGCCCAGGTTGTCAACGTTCTGCAATCTATGATCCTGACTAAAGGAAAAGAGATGGTACTGACTCCTACCTACTACGTTTTCAAGATGTACAAGGTACATCAGGACGCTACCTATCTTCCCTTTGAAATAAGCTGTCAGCAAGTAAGCGTACGCGACAAACGTACATTGCCCCTCATCAGCGCTACGGCATCCAAAAACAAAGATGGGAAAATTCATATTTCCTTGTCCAATGTTGATGTAGATAACGAGCAGGAAGTTATTGTAAATCTTCCGGGAATACAGGCTACAAAAGCGGCAGGAGAAATGCTCACCTCTGCACAGGTAACGGATTATAATTCCTTTGAAAATCCCGACAAAGTAAAATTAGTACCTTTCAAAGAGGTAAAAATCAATAAAGGAATCCTGAATATAAAACTCCCCGCCAAATCAATTGTTACTGTTGAGTTACAGTAAACCATCAATAAAGACTTATTGTAGTCAAAACAAGAAGCGGGTGATAGGAACAAAAAAAAGAGACAGGTACTATGTTGTAGATTTACACATAAAAAGCTATCTTTGTCCCTATCAAAATCAATAGGAAAGAAAATCAACTTACTAATAAAATATTTAAATCATAACTATATTTTATAATATGAACGACAAGAAACTTATGAACCTTGCAGCGGACAACATCCGTATCCTTGCTGCTTCTATGGTCGAAAAAGCCAATTCCGGACACCCCGGTGGCGCTATGGGCGGTGCCGACTTTGTGAATGTACTCTTCTCCGAGTTCTTAGTGTACGACCCCGAGAACCCCGCTTGGGAAGGCCGCGACCGTTTCTTCCTCGACCCGGGACATATGTCACCGATGCTTTACTCCACATTGGCGCTGACAGGCAAATTCACATTGGATGAGTTGAAAGAGTTCCGCCAATGGGGCAGCCCCACTCCGGGACATCCCGAACGCGACCTGATGCGCGGCATCGAAAACACTTCCGGCCCGTTGGGACAAGGACATACCTTTGCCGTTGGAGCAGCCATCGCCGCCAAGTTCATGAAAGCCCGTTTTGAAGAAGTAATGAACCAGACGATTTACGCCTATATCTCCGACGGTGGCATTCAGGAAGAAATCTCACAGGGTGCAGGCCGTATTGCCGGTGCGCTGGGACTGGACAACCTCATCATGTTCTATGATGCAAACGACATCCAGCTTTCCACCGAAACGAAAGATGTAACCATCGAAGATACAGCAAAGAAATACGAGGCATGGGGCTGGAAAGTCATCACAATCGACGGTAACGATGCAGATGCCATCCGCGGCGCACTCAACGAGGCTAAAGCCGAAGCTGAGCATCCTACGCTGATTATCGGTCACACCGTAATGGGCAAAGGTGCACGCAAGGCAGACGGCAGCAGCTACGAAGCCAACTGCGCTACACACGGTGCTCCTTTGGGCGGCGACGCTTATGTAAATACAATCAAGAACCTGGGCGGAAATCCGGAAAATCCGTTCACTGTATTCCCGGAAGTAGCCGAGCTTTACGCCAGACGCGCTGCCGAATTGAAGGGCATCATGGCAGAAAAATATGCCGCCAAAGCAGCATGGGCAAAAGCCAATCCCGAAAAGGCTGCCAAACTGGAACTGTTCTTCTCCGGCAAGGCTCCCGAAGTGGACTGGGCTGCAATCGAACAGAAAGCCAATGTCGCTACACGTGCCGCATCGGCTACCGTACTCGGTGCTCTCGCCACTCAGGTGGAAAACATGATTGTGGCTTCCGCCGACTTGTCCAACTCCGACAAGACCGACGGCTTCCTGAAAAAGACCCACTCCTTCAAGAAAGGCGATTTCAGCGGTGCATTCTTCCAGGCAGGCGTATCGGAACTGACAATGGCATGCTGCTGCATCGGTATGGCGCTGCATGGCGGCGTTATCCCCGCTTGCGGAACATTCTTCGTATTCTCCGACTACATGAAACCTGCCGTACGTATGGCTGCCCTCATGGAAACTCCCGTAAAATTCATCTGGACACACGATGCATTCCGCGTAGGCGAAGACGGTCCTACGCACGAACCGGTGGAACAGGAAGCTCAAATCCGCTTAATGGAAAAGCTGAAAAACCACAAGGGACATAACTCCATGCTGGTACTCCGTCCTGCCGATGCGGAAGAAACAACCGTGGCATGGAAACTTGCCATGGAGAACATGTCTACCCCGACCGCTTTGATATTCTCCCGTCAGAACATCACCAACCTGCCTGCAGGCAACGATTACAGCCAGGCAGCCAAAGGCGCTTATATCGTAGCCGGTTCGGACGAGAATCCGGACGTTATCCTTGTAGCTTCCGGTTCCGAAGTAGCCACGCTGGTGGCCGGTGCAGAACTGCTGCGCAAGGACGGTGTCAAGCTGCGCATCGTATCTGTTCCGTCCGAGGGACTGTTCCGCAGTCAGGCTCCGGGCTATCAGGAGAGCGTGATTCCGGCAAATGCAAAAGTATTCGGTCTGACCGCCGGCCTGCCCGTTACACTGGAAGGCTTGGTAGGCGCCCACGGTAAGGTTTGGGGATTGGAATCGTTCGGTTTCTCCGCTCCTTACAAAGTGCTGGACGAAAAGCTGGGCTTCACGGCAGAAAACGTGTACAAGCAAGTAAAGGCAATGATTTAATAAAACAACAGTAAAATAATGATAGAGTAATGAGGCGATAAGGTAGAAAAGCCTGCACATGCTGCACTACATCGTCACCTCATTGCTCTATCGCTTTTTCACATTATCACTCTATCATTTTATTTTATATGAAAACTATTGGACTTTGTTCCGACCACGCCGGCTTTGAACTGAAAGAGTATGTCCGCGGTTGGCTGGAAGCCAAAGGCTGGCCTTACAAAGATTACGGAACCTACTCCACCGAAAGCTGCGACTATCCCGACTTTGCCCATCAACTGGCGCAAGCTGTCGAGGCAGGCGAATGTTACCCGGGAATTGCTATCTGCGGCAGCGGAAACGGCATCAATATGACGCTCAACAAGCATCAGGGCATTCGTGCGGCTCTTTGCTGGACTGCCGAAATTGCTCATCTGGCACGCCAGCACAACGATGCCAATGTCCTTGTCATGCCGGGACGCTTCATCGGCACGGAAGAAGCGGATATGATTATGACCGAATTCTTCAACACTTCGTTTGAGGGCGGACGCCACCAGCGGAGAATAGACAAAATACCGGTACAGGGATAACCCTCGGATTCAAGGAAGCCCTTAACCGGTTGTTTTCATCCCGTGAGACGGAATTATTCGCCCTGCGAGATAAAGAAAATCATCCCGCGAGACGATTTATTTCATCTCACGGGATGATTTTTTCGTCTTACGGAACGGATTTTTTTTCATCTCAGTCAATTATTACACCCTTTCAATCAAAAACTAACCTCTGTCACCGGAAGAGTTTTCCTACTTTTGTCAACGTAATCTATTTACCATTTAAGAACATAAAAGAAAAACGCATGAAGAAAGTAATCGGAATCATCTCCCTGCTTCTATCGGTAACCCTGGCCACCGCCAATCCGATAGACTTTGACAAAGCCTTCAAGGAAAGCGCCAAAATTGAAAAACAAATCAAGCGGACCTCTTTCCCCAAACGTACCTACCTCATCACAGACTTCGGTGCACAACCGGATACGCCGGATGAACCTTGCCATGAGGCTATCAACCGGGCCATCCTGACATGCAGCCTGAACGGCGGCGGAACGGTCGTAGTACCTAAAGGGACTTTCCATACCGGCCCCATCACCCTAAAGAGCAACGTAAATTTTCATGTGGAAGAAGGAGCCGTACTGAAATTCTCCACCGACCAGAGCCTTTACTTCCCTGCCGTCATCACCCGTTGGGAAGGTCTGGACTGCTACAATGCCCGCCCGCTGATATATGCATACGGCGAAACCAACATCGCCATCACCGGCAAAGGGACAATCGACGGTCAGGGCTCCAACGAAACCTGGTGGCCGATGTGCGGCGCTCCGCGCTATGGCTGGAAAGAAGGCATGGTGGCCCAACGCAACGGCGGACGCGAACGTCTGCTGATGTACGGAGAAACATCCACGCCGGTATACAAGCGTATCATGAAACCCGAAGACGGCATGCGCCCGCAGCTCATCAACCTCTATTCCTGCAACACGGTACTGATAGAGGATGTAACCCTGCTGAACTCTCCGTTCTGGGTTATACACCCGTTGTTTTGCGAAAGCCTCATCGTACATGGCGTGCACGTATTCAACCGTGGTCCCAACGGAGACGGCTGCGACCCGGAATCCTGCAAAAACGTACTGATAGAAAACTGTACCTTCGATACGGGCGACGACTGCATAGCCATCAAATCCGGCCGTAACCAGGACGGACGCAAGTGGAACATTCCCAGCGAAAATATCATCGTGCGCGGCTGCTTCATGAAAAACGGTCATGGCGGCGTCGTTATCGGCAGTGAAATATCCGGCGGCTACCGCAACCTGTTCGTTGAGAACTGCCGCATGGACAGCCCCGACCTGGACCGCGTAATCCGCATCAAGACCAGTACCTGCCGCGGCGGACTGATAGAGAATGTATTTGTACGCAACGTCACCGTCGGCCAATGCCGCGAAGCCGTACTGCGCATCAACCTGCAATACGAAAACCGGGAAAAGTGCAATCGCGGCTATGCCCCTACCGTGCGCAACGTACACCTCAAAAACGTGACTTGCGAGAAGAGCAAACTCGGTGTACTCATCATCGGACTTGATGATGACAAGCACGTTTATAATGTAAGCGTGGAAGACAGCCGCTTCAATAACGTCAAGGAAGGTAAAAACCGGATTAGCGGAGCAAAAGATGTCACGTTCAAGAATCTGTACATAAACGGGGAACTTGTGAAATAACCGGTCTCCCCCGACAACCCCTGCTAAAATAAAAGATCGAAGAAGTATATTCCATCTGCACATTCATCAGGAGAGCATCCCTTTGTCCTGCTTTGCATCGTAATGAATCAAAGCCGGAACAAAGGGATTGTCATATCTCCCAATCCCCCGGCATTTGCTCCCGAAACGTCCGGAGTCTACTCCTGAAAGACCGGGCATTCCAATAGAAAACACCCGGAATATGGGAAGCAAACGCCGGGAGTTTCGGAAGCAAACACCGGGAATAAGAAAAGACAAGATACAGCCGTCTCCTTATTTTCTTATTTTTCACAGTAAAGATGCCTCTCATTTTCAAATAAAAACTATCTTTGTAGTTAAATAATCCGGAACTCAGAACGATATGGAGCAATTAAACACCATAAAAGAGCTTATCAGTCAGGGAAACGTAGAGCAGGCCATTCTGTTGCTTGACGAACTGCTTCAGACCGATTTCCCGCAAAAAGACGAGGCCTATTATCTCCGGGGGAACGCATACCGCAAACAGAGCAACTGGCAGCAAGCGCTGAACAACTACCGCTATGCCATCGACCTCAATCCGGACAGCCCCGCCCGGCAAGCCTATAACATGGTAATGGATATTCTGAATTTCTATCACAAGGATATGTACAATCAATAAAAAACGTAAATTATGGCAAAAATCAAAGGAGCAATCGTAGTAGACACCGAGCGTTGCAAAGGCTGCAACCTGTGTGTTGTGGCTTGTCCGCTCAATGTAATAGCCCTCACCAAAGAGGTGAACGTAAAAGGGTATAACTATGCCCACCAGATATTGGAAGATACCTGTAACGGATGCAGCTCATGCGCAACTGTATGTCCGGACGGATGTATCTCGGTTTATAAAGTAAAAGTTGAATAAATAAGAAGAATATGGCAGAAGAAGTTGTATTAATGAAAGGAAACGAAGCCATCGCCCATGCAGCCATCCGCTGCGGCGCCGACGGATACTTCGGTTACCCTATTACCCCCCAATCAGAGGTATTGGAAACACTCGCCGAACTGAAACCGTGGGAAACCACCGGTATGGTAGTGCTTCAGGCAGAGAGTGAAGTGGCAGCTATCAATATGGTATACGGTGGCGCCGGAAGCGGAAAAATGGTAATGACCTCTTCATCCAGCCCCGGTGTCAGCCTCAAGCAGGAAGGTATCTCCTACATTGCAGGAGCCGAATTGCCGTGTCTGATTGTAAATGTAATGCGCGGCGGTCCCGGACTGGGAACCATCCAGCCAAGCCAGGCCGACTATTTCCAGACCGTGAAAGGCGGCGGCCATGGCGACTATCGCCTTATCGCCCTCGCCCCCGCTTCCGTACAGGAAATGGCAGACTTCGTAAGTCTGGGCTTCGAGCTTGCCTTCAAGTACCGCAATCCGGCTATCATCCTTGCCGACGGCGTAATCGGACAGATGATGGAGAAGGTAGTTCTTCCCGCACAGAAGCCGCGCCGCACGGATGCCGAAGTTATCGAGCAATGTCCGTGGGCCACTACCGGCAGAACCAACGGCCGCAAGCCCAACGTCATCACTTCTCTGGAACTGAAACCGGAAGAGATGGAGAAGAACAACATCCGCTTCCAGGCCAAATACAAAGAAATCGAAGAGAACGAGGTACGCTTTGAAGAGATTCACTGCGAGGATGCCGAATACCTGATTGTAGCTTTCGGCTCCATGGCGCGTATCGGCCAGAAAGCCATGGAAATGGCGCGCGAAGAAGGCCTCAAGGTCGGAATGCTTCGCCCCATCACTCTGTGGCCGTTCCCAACCAAAGCCATTGCCGCATACGCCGACAAGGTAAAAGGCATACTGGTTACCGAGCTGAATGCCGGACAGATGATTGAGGATGTCCGCCTCGCCGTAAACGGTAAGGTGAAAGTAGAGCACTTCGGACGTCTCGGCGGCATCGTTCCCGACCCGGACGAGATTGTAGAGGCGCTTGCCAAATTAAAAATCGAGGGTTGAGAATCAAGAAGTCTCAGCCAACTCTATTTTTATTTTTAATTTTTAATCCTCAACTCTCAAATTAAGAAATGAATCCTGACAAAATAAGAAACGTACTGAATATTCTCTTTCTGATACTTGCCCTGGCATCTATCATCGTGTACATTGTAGCAAGGGACGACTTCAAACTGTTTATATACGTTTGCGGAACCTGGTTGCCAAGAAACCGACTCTGATGAACGATAATCCCATGCACTACTGCCCGGGATGCAGCCACGGCGTGGTTCACAAACTGATTGCCGAAGTAATCGAAGAAATGGGACTGGAAGATAAGGCCATCGGCATCTCCCCCGTGGGATGTGCCGTGTTTATCTACAACTATATAGACATCGACTGGCAGGAAGCCGCCCACGGACGTGCTCCCGCCCTTGCCACTGCCATTAAGCGCCTGTGGCCGGACCGTCTGGTATTCACCTATCAGGGCGACGGCGACCTGGCATGTATCGGTACGGCCGAAACCATCCATGCGCTGAACCGCGGTGAGAACATCACCATCATCTTCATCAACAACGCCATCTACGGTATGACCGGCGGACAGATGGCTCCCACTACCCTTGTGGGCATGAAAACCTCTACCAGTCCTTACGGACGTGACGTACACCTGCACGGTTATCCGCTGAAGATGGCCGATATAGCCGCCCAACTGGAAGGTACGGCATACGTAACCCGCCAAAGCGTAGATACGGTTCCCGCTATCCGCAAGGCAAAGAAAGCCATCCGCAAGGCGTTCGAGAACTCCATGGCAGGCAAGGGTTCCAACCTCGTGGAAATCGTTTCCACCTGCAACTCCGGCTGGAAGATGTCTCCGGAGAAATCAAACAAATGGATGCAGGAGCACATGTTCCCCTTCTATCCATTGGGTGACTTGAAAGATAAACAATGATGCTAAAAACAGAAGAACAATGAAAGAAGAAATCATTATAGCAGGCTTCGGCGGACAAGGCGTATTGTCCATGGGAAAGATTCTGGCATATTCCGGACTGATGGAAGGCAAGGAAGTTACCTGGATGCCGGCCTACGGACCGGAACAGCGTGGCGGTACGGCAAACGTTACCGTAATCGTGAGCGACGAGAAAATCTCCTCGCCCATCCTGAGCAAGTATGATGCAGCTATCATCCTGAACCAACCTTCACTGGAGAAGTTCGAGAGCAAAGTAAAGCCGGGCGGCATACTTATCTACGACGGCTACGGCATCATCAA
>PPYF01066238.1_pt1 | contig 12363 bp, 10 predicted proteins | sample 1559871 | NCBI WGS metagenome assembly PPYF01 (sample SAMN08240021, study PRJNA423297) | Human gut metagenome, whole genome shotgun sequencing project. | reverse complement strand
TTTTAGACAATAATCCCCAGCTGGGGATTATTCATGTACGCAGGTAGCATTTCAAAACAGGGGCGTATCCGCTGTATGGTTTGCTGCAGTGTGTTAACCGCGGACGCACCCCTGCTTTGAACTGAAGAGGGGCGTTTAGGCGCGTACTGCCTGGGCGATACCGGCCTTGGCGCTTGCGCGCTTACCGGCGAGTTCGCAAAAGATCGCACCGCCGATGATGAGCGCGGCGCCCATCAGGCGGACCGGTGTTATGGCTTCGCCTAAAAGGACGGCTGAGAACACGACGGCCGAAAGCGGCTCGAGGTAGCCGACGACCGCGACGGTTTGCACGGGCAGCTTGGCGACGGCGCTAAAGTAGAGCAAGCAACCTATGCCGGTGTTGACGACGCCGAGCATGGCGACGGCGCGCCAATCGATGCTTACCGCGATGCCAGGGGAGAAGAACGAGGGAGCGCCTTGGGTGACGAGTGTGAGAACCAGCGCGGTCACAAAGGCGGCGCTCACCTGGAGCGTGGAGTTCTCGAGGCCTTCGATGTGTGGCGCACCCTTGCTAGCGATGACCATCAGCGCATAGCAGAAGGCCGAGGCGATGCCGCAGGCGATACCCGCAATGGGCATATTGCCACCTAGACCTTGCGCTGCAATGAGAAAAGCACCGCAAGCAACGGCGATAAAGCCGGCGATTTTGCCGCCGGTCAGCTTTTCGCCAAAAATGAGCGGGGAGAGGGCCATAACGATGATGGGGCCGCAGTAATACAACAGCGAGGAGATGCCAACGCCGATCGTCTGGTAGGCACGGAACAAAAAAATCCAGCTGGCACCCAGCGCGGCTCCCGAGAGAAGGAGTGCTGCGGCTTCGCGGGGACGAGATGGCGCCTGCAGTTTATGGCGTTGGGTGATGGCAAGGATAGCGACAAGCGAGAGGGCGCCCAAAAACGTGCGCAGTAGCACGATATCGGAGCTCGGCAGCGCGATGGCGGCGGCGATGATGCCGTTGGAGCCAAACAATAGCAATGCTGCTAAGTACGTAAACAGTCCGTTGTTCATGCGCTGACATCCCCTCTATATCCGAGCATGTTCACTATGGGTGAACTGGCTATAGAAGAAAAACGAATATAATTCATGGCAAACATGACAAAAACTCATGCAAAGGTGGAGGGGTGCCGTGGAAACGAATATTCAAAAGATGCAGGTGCTGCTGGAGACGGTGCGCGCCGGAAGCTTTACGCGTGCTGCCGAGCGCCTGAGCTATTCGCAATCGGGCGTGAGCCGTATGGTGGCCGATCTTGAGGCCGATTGGGGCTTTAAGGTGCTCGACCGCGGTCACGAGGGCGTAGTGCTTTCTGCCGACGGGCGGCAGGTCATGCCGGCTGTCGAGGCGCTCTGCGAGGAATTCACTCGCTTGCAGCGACGGGTGGATAAGATGCGTGGGCTCATGCGCGGCAAAATCTGCATCGGTACGTTTTCGAGTGTGGCGACCCACGTGCTGCCGCCGGTGATTGCGCGCTTTCGCGCCGATCATCCGGACGTCGATTATGAGTTGCTGATGGGCGATTACTCAGAGATTGAACAATGGGTGGCTGAGGGTCGTTGTGACCTGGGCTTTATCCCACGTGAGCCCCGAGAAAACGGCATGGCATCGCGGTCTTTGGTGCGCGACGAGTTGATGGCGGTAGTACCGGCAGACTCTTTGCTTGCCACGGCGGAGGTCGTTTCTCTCGCCGATTTAGCCAACGAGCAGTTTATTCTGCTAGAACGCGGCACCGATGACGAGATTACGCCGCTGTTCCGTCGCTCGGGGCTGACGGTGTGCTCCAAGCTGTCGACCTGGGATGATTATGCGATTATGGCTATGGTCGAGGACGGCCTGGGCGTGAGCATTCTTCCCGCGCTCATCTTGCGCCGTTGTCAGTTCGATGTTGCCGTGCGTTCGCTCGAGGGACATCCCCATCGGCAGATCAACGCCATATATCGAGCGGCCGATGTTTCGCTTGCCGCCGCCCGTTTCCTCGAATACCTCTAAACGCGCACACGCTATTGTCCGCTTTGGGCAAATCTCGGAGTCCGGTACATTTTCTTATGAAATTGAACTTTCGAATGAGGTACGGCGCTATACTGCTTGCTAAATTGAACCCTGGTTCAATTCGTGTTCTATAAATTGAACTTTGCCAGCAAGGAGGTTCTAGTGGCCCAAGAGACGTTTAGCGATCGCCTGCGACAGGCTATGTCCGATCGCGACGTTCGCCAGTCGGACGTGATCCGCGCATCGGAGATGCTCGGCAAAAAACTCGGCAAGAGTCAGATGAGCCAATATGTGAGCGGCAAGACGATCCCGCGGCGCGATGTGGCTGAGCTGCTCGCCCGTATTTTGGAGGTCGATGTTACCTGGCTGCTTGCCGGCGACGCCGATCAAGGCGAGGCATCATCACCCCGCAACGATTCCAAGTCCGAACCCCATCCCTCAGCTCAAATTGCAAGGAGCACCACCATGCGCACTTTTTCTAAATCCACCAAGCTCGATAACGTCCTGTATGACGTTCGCGGCCCCGTCGTCGACGAGGCCGCCCGTATGGAGGATGAGGGCGAGCGCATCCTCAAGCTCAATATCGGTAACCCGGCGCCCTTCGGTTTCCGCACGCCCGATGAGGTCATCAAGGACATGCGCCAGCAGCTGCCCGACTGCGAAGGCTATTCCAACTCGCGCGGCCTGTTCTCCGCGCGCAAGGCGATCATGCAGTATTCGCAGATCAAGGGCCTGCCCAACGTTCAGATGGAGCATATCTACACGGGCAACGGCGTGTCCGAGCTCATTCAGCTTTCGATGAACGCGCTGCTCGACAATGGCGACGAGATTCTGATCCCCAGCCCCGACTATCCGCTCTGGACGGCGTGCGCAACCCTTGCCGGCGGTCATCCCGTACATTATCTGTGCGATGAGCAGGCGGATTGGTATCCCGACCTGGAGGATATGGAGTCCAAGATTACGAGCGCGACTAAAGCCCTCGTCATCATCAACCCCAACAACCCCACGGGTTCCGTCTATCCGCGCGAGGTGCTCGAGGGCATCGTCGAGATTGCACGTAGGCATCAGCTGATGATCTTTGCCGATGAGATCTACGACCGCCTGTGCATGGACGGCTACGAGCACGTCTCGATTGCCTCGCTCGCCCCCGACCTGCCCTGCGTTACCTTTAGCGGTCTGTCCAAGTCGCACATGATTGCGGGCTATCGTATTGGCTGGATGGTGCTTTCGGGCAACCAGCGCTGCATGAGCGACTTCATCATGGGCATCAACATGCTCTCCAACATGCGCCTGTGCTCCAACGTGCCGGCCCAGTCGATCGTCCAGACGGCGCTCGGCGGCCATCAGTCGGTCAACGACTACATCCGTCCCGGCGGTCGTGTCTACGAGCAGCGCAACTTTGTGTATGAGGCACTCAGCAAGATTGACGGCATCTCGGTGGTTAAGCCGCGTGCGGCGTTCTACATCTTCCCCAAGATGGATGTGAAGAAGTTCAACATCACCGATGACGAGCAGTTCGCCCTCGACCTGCTGCACGAGAAGAAGATCCTGATCACGCGCGGCGGCGGCTTCAACTGGGCTGAGCCCGACCACTTCCGTATCGTGTACCTGCCGCGCATGGAAGTGCTCAAAGAGTCCCTCGAAGACCTCGCCGACTTCTTCGATCATTACCGCCAGTCGTAGGGGATAGAAGCTCCGCACTATGAAAAGCTCCCTGCAGTTTTTTGCTGCAGGGAGCTTTCTTGAATCGGCGGAACTAAATAACAATCCCGTTGCAGTGGTCGATTTCGTGCTGGATGATCTCGGCGGTGTAGCCCGAGAAGTTTTTGATGCGGTGGACGAAGTTCTCGTCCAGATACTCCACCTTAATGCGGCGATAACGGGTGCAGGGGCGCTCTCCAACCAGCGAAAGGCATCCTTCGCTCGTCTGGTAGGCATTGACCTGCTCAAGAATCTGCGGGTTGTACATCAGGAGTGTCCTGTTGCCGTCCTTTACGCAGATGATGCGTTTGCGCACGCCGATCATGTTGGCGGCGAGGCCCACGCACTCGCGCTCATGCTCGTGGAGTGTATCCAGGAGATCCTGCCCGATCACGACATCGTCGGGCCCTGCGTTTTCGGAAGGCAGGCGCAAAAAGAACTCAGATTTCATGATGGGCTTAATCATGGCGGGCTCCTTAAGGTGGATGCGTTTGGTTCAGGTCATGATACCGCGACATGTCGCATTAATGTGTGCACATAGATTCTGCAGCTAGATTGGATGGCGACACCATAAACTAATGGACGTTTTGCCGAGAGGCATGAATGTTTAAAGCGCAAAGAGTGCGCGACGGGCCCCGCGAATGGGGCGATGATGCCCGAGAGGGCCAAGAAGGAGTCTCATGTCCGAGAACGAAGAGATCATGAACGAGACCGAGAACGAGACCGTGGCTGCCGAGGTCGAGGCAGTCGAGACCGTGGAAACCGAAGCTGCCGAGGTTGAGGTTGCTGACGAGGTTTCCGCCGAGGAGGAGGCCGAGGTTGTCGAGGCCGCCGTTGATTACGATGACGAAGAGCTGATGGACAAGATGCAGAAGGCCGCCCGTCTGCTGCGTAGCCGTCGCTTTGCTATTTCCAAGGAGGAGGAGGCCAAGGCCGAGCGCATGGCGAACATCGAGCGCGCCATCAAGCTTCTTGACCTCAAGCCCAAGATGGAGCAGAAGGAAATGTCCGACCTGCTGGGCATGCGCCTCCGTGAGCTCGATGGCCTGATGGCCGAGGCCGAGGCCGCCGATCTGGTCGGCCGCATCGACGACGCCGAGGGCGATATGCGCAAGATCGTCGTCTTCGCTGCCGAGGATGCCGCTGAGGGCCTGGTCGAGCTTGCCAACAAGAAGGAGAAGCTCCTGCCCGAGCTTTCTTACGAGGAGGCCACCGAGCTGATGACCGCTCTCGATAAGGTTATCGCTCCGCTCGTCGCCATGGGCCTGGACGAGGACCGCGGTCCTCGCGGCGGCCGTGACGATCGCGGTGGCCGTGGCGGCGACCGTGGCGGTCGCGGCGGCTTTGGCGATCGCGGTGGTCGTGGCGGTGACCGCGGCGGTCGCGGTGGCGATCGTGGCGGCCGTGGCGGCTTTGGTGACCGTGGCGGTGACCGTGGCGGTCGCGGCGGCTTTGGTGGCAACCGTGGTGGTTATGGTGACCGCGGCGGCAACCGTGGCGGCTTCGGCGGTAACCGTGGTAACGACCGCGGCGGTCGCGGTGGCGATCGTGGCGGCCGTAACGGCGGCGGCTTCCGCGGCAACCGTTTTTAGTTGGGTTACGCGGTTTTACCAAACCGCGTAACTAGTTGACGCTGCGCGCCCACCAGAGCGACAACTTGTCATTCAAAGAGGACGGCATGGCCAGAAGGTCTATGCCGTCCTCTTTTCATGCCAATTTGTTCGCTCTGGTGGGCGCTCGCTGTCGGTGCCAAAACATCGACATTGCCATGATCCAGACCAGCTAAAAGATAGTCGTTGGGGACGTTCTTGTTTGACTGGTCATTTAAGAACGTCCCCAACGACTACGTAGCATGAGAGTGGATAATCTCCCGGTATGAGTCCATATTCATGCTCAAGGTGGGAGATTATCCACTCTCGTTTCGTTTGTTGATTTCGATGCCTATATTTGTAGGAACATTTCGTGGAGGCGGGTGTCTTCGTCGAGTTCGGGGTGGAAGGTTACGCCGAACTGGTTGCCCTGACGGGCGGCGACGATACGGCCGTCGACTTTCGCTAAAGCCTTGGCGTCGCCGTGGACCTCGACGATGCGGGGCGCGCGGATGAACGTCAGCGGCACTTCACCGTCGATGCCGGTTACCTGTCCCTTGGTTCGAAAGCTGCCGAGCTGTCTGCCGTAGGCATTGCGCTCGACAAGTACATCCATGGTTGCCAAACGCGGCGTGCCCTTATCGTCATGGGCGGCAAGGCCGTGAGCCAGTAGAATCAGGCCGGCGCAGGTGCCCAGGACGGGCATACCCTCAGCGATACGGGCACGAAGCTCCTCGAGCATGCCCAACTCATCAAGCAGCTTCCCTTGAACGGTAGACTCGCCGCCGGGAAGTACCAGACGGTCAAAGTCCTGCTTCAAATCAGCCGCCTGCCTCAGCTCAATACAACGTGCGCCCAGCTCGGATAGTCTTGTCTCGTGCTCGGCAAAAGCGCCTTGGATCGCCAGCACGGCGACCGTTTGGTCTGCATAATCGCTCATGTGCGATCCTTTCTGCCGGACTAGCGCCCGCGCTCCTCCATGATGATCTCGATCTCGTCGGCGTTGATGCCCACCATGGCCTCGCCCAGGTCCTCCGAAAGCTCGGCGATGAGCTTGGCATCGGTGAAGTTTGCCACGGCCTTGACGATGGCGGCGGCACGCTTGGCGGGGTCGCCGCTCTTAAAGATGCCCGAGCCGACAAAAACGCCCTCGGCGCCCAGCTGCATCATCAGCGCAGCATCGGCCGGGGTTGCCACGCCGCCAGCGGCAAAGTTCACGACGGGAAGCTTTCCCGTGGCATGGACCTCGCGCACCAGCTCGACCGGAACCTGCAGTTGCTTGGCTGCCTCAAAGAGCTCGTCGTCGCGAAGGGCAACAACGTCGCGGATCTGCTTTTGGATCTTGCGCATGTGGCGCACGGCCTGAACGACGTCGCCCGTGCCCGGCTCGCCCTTGGTGCGAATCATCGTGGCACCTTCGGCAACACGGCGCAGCGCCTCGCCCAGATCGCGGGCGCCGCAGACAAACGGCACGTCAAACTGGGTCTTGTCGATGTGATAGACGTCATCGGCAGGGGAGAGAACCTCGGACTCGTCGATGTAATCGATCTCGATGGCCTGCAGGACCTGCGCCTCGACACTGTGACCGATGCGGCACTTGGCCATAACAGGGATGGAGACGGCCTCTTGGATGCCCTTGATCATCTTGGGGTCGCTCATGCGCGAGACGCCGCCTGCGGCGCGGATGTCGGCCGGAATGCGCTCGAGTGCCATGACGGCGCAGGCGCCCGCCTCCTCGGCGATGCGTGCCTGCTCGGGCGTGGTGACGTCCATGATGACGCCGCCCTTGAGCATCTGCGCGAGCTCGCGATTGAGTTTGACGCGATCGGCCTTGCTGGTCTGTTCTGCCATAGTTGCTCCCTTGGTTGGCATGTACATTGCTTGACGGAACATCCTATCGGGGAGCTGGGTATGGCGAAATACTCAGTTTTCGAGATAATAACAAGGTCAGACTAATGCCAGATTGAATGATTCGATAAGGTCAGGTGATAGACCCATGCTTGACTACAATTTGGAAAATCGCGGCGAAGCATCGCTTTATGAGTATGTTTACCAGCAAATTCGCGATGATATTGTTGCCGGGCGCATTGCGGCAGGGGAGCATCTGCCGTCTAAGCGCGCCTTTGCGAGTCATCTGGGTATCAGTGTCATTACCATCGAGAATGCATATAGCCAGTTGCTTGCCGAGGGTTATATTTGCTCAATGCCGCGTCGTGGCTACTACGCGTGCGAGCTTCCGGATGCGCCGGTTTTGGCTTTGGCTGCGGGGGATATCGACCGAGATGCTGTCCCTGTTGGTCCCAGCGCGCATGATGCCATGGGGCAGGCAGAGCGATTCGACGCACTTTCTCCTTCCGCTTTGGAGGCGGCGCGGCTTTGGCAAAGTGCGCTACGGGCGACGCTGACGTCCGAAGACGAGCGTGAAATCTTTTCGCCCGCACCGGCGCAGGGCACCGCTCGACTGCGACGTGCGATTGCGCACCATCTGCGCGGGACAAGGGGCATGAATGTCAATCCCGACAATATCGTTATCGGTGCGGGCGCCCAGCTGCTCGATACCGTGTTGGTTCAGTTGCTTGGCGCGGACAAGGTGTATGCCGTCGAGGATCCAGGCTATTTGCGCTTGACGCGCATCTATCAGGCCATGGGTTGCGAAGTGCGGCATGTCCCGTTGGATGCTGAGGGCGTGGACTTGAGCGCGCTGCAGAAAACCGGGACCGATGTCCTTCACCTGATGCCGTCTCATCAGTATCCGACCGGTCTTGTGACGAGCATTGCACGTCGCTATGCGTTGCTGAGCTGGGCCGCCGAGCGGCCAGGTCGGTATCTCATCGAAGACGACTTTGATTGTGAGTTTCGCCTTGCCGGCAAGCCGATTCCCGCGCTCGCGTCGATCGATGCCGCCCAGTCGGTTATCTACACCAACACGTTTTCGAAGAGCCTTTCATCGGCGTTGCGTTTGGCGTACATGGTGTTGCCCGATGAGCTAATGGAGCGGTTTAGGCGCAACCTTGGTTTCTACGCCTCGTCGGTGAGCTCTGTTGACCAGGTCGCTTTGGCGCGTTTGCTGGAATCGGGTGATTACGAGCGACATGTGAACCGCGTGCGCGTTCGTGCTCGCGAGGCGCGTGATGGCCTGATGGCGCTTGTGCGGAAGGTATTTCCGGCAGGAGAGGTCTCGATTGAGCATGCAGACGCGGGCCTTTACTGCACCGTTGCCCTGGCCGAGGGCAAGGCGGGGGAGAGTTTCGCGAAGGCTCTCGCTGACGCTCGCATTTCCTATGTCAACATCGCCGATTGTCTGTGGACGGGTGATCGGGCATCGACTAAGAACGCTCCATCTCGCGTCCTCATACAATACGACGACCTGAGCCATCAGTCGCTCATCGTTCTTCAAGAACAGCTGCAGTAAGCCAACGAAAAAGGCCCGAACCATGCGGTCCGGGCCTTATAAAGCTAGAGAATGTCTCTCAGGCGTTTGGCTTAGCCGAAGTAGCGCTTGAGCAGGCCGGCGAAAGCCTTGCCGTGGCGAGCCTCGTCGCGAGCCATCTCGTGCACGGTGTCGTGGATGGCATCGAGACCAGCGGCCTTGGCGCGCTTGGCGAGATCGGTCTTGCCGGCGGTGGCGCCGTTCTCGGCCTCAACGCGCATCTCGAGGTTCTTCTTGGTGGAGTCGGTCACGACCTCGCCCAGGAGCTCAGCGAATTTGGCGGCGTGCTCGGCCTCCTCGTGAGCAGCCTTCTCCCAGTACAGGCCGATCTCGGGATAGCCCTCGCGATGAGCGACGCGAGCCATGGCCAGGTACATACCGACCTCGGAGCACTCGCCCTCAAAGTTGGCGCGCAGGTCGGCAACGATGTCCTCGGAGACGCCCTCCATCTTGGCGACGCCCACGACGTGCTCGGCAGCCCACTCGAGCTGGCCCTCCTCCTGCTTCAGGAAACGAGAACCGGGAACGCCGCACTGGGGGCACTTGAAGTCCTCGGGCAGCTGGTCGCCGTCGAACTCTTCCACATAACCGCAAACGGGGCAAACAAACTTCATGATTCGATCCTTTCGATCGATGGCGATGGCGCGCTCGTCCGGTCCCGTAAGGGCCCTCTCCGGACGTGCGTCTTGACGAGTTCTATTATCCATAAATGCAACCAAATGTGAAGCCTATTAGGAATGATTTTTAATAAAATAATTTTGAGATATGAAGATGTTGATTGATTAACGATTGGCAGGCCGTCTTTGACCGCCGCTGAGTACAATCGGTCGAGCAAATGTTGACCAATCAACAAATGAGGGAGTTTCCTTTATGCATCTAGCTCGCCGCGCCTGGTGCCGAACATATCAAACGGTTTTTCGCATCGCATTGCCGGTGCTGCCCTATACCGAGCCGCACATTCTGAAGCATGTTGAGGATGTGCCCACAGTGCTTCAAAAGCGTTCGATACAGCGGGTTCTTATCGTGACGGATCCCGGTATTGCCCGTCTGGGGCTCACGGCACCGCTCGAGACAGCGCTCGCGTCCAAGGGAATTGGCGTTGCGGTCTATGCCAAAACATCAGCGAACCCCACGGTCTCAAACGTGGAGGAAGCGGCGTCCTTGTATCGAGAGAGCGCCTGCCAGGCCATTATCGGCTTTGGTGGCGGTTCGGCCATGGACTGCGCCAAGGGTGTGGGGGCGCGCATTGCGCAGCCAAACAAGCCTGTCATCAAGATGCGCGGCCTGCTGCGGATTCATCGTCGCCTGCCGCTGCTCATCGCCGTTCCCACCACGGCAGGCACGGGAAGTGAGGTCACGCTTGCCGCGGTAATTACCGATGACGAGACGCACTACAAGTACCCCATCAACGACTTTGTGCTTATCCCGCGCTTTGCGGTGCACGACCCCGAGTTTACGCGCGGTCTGCCCGCCTCCATTACGGGGCAGACGGGCATGGACGCCCTGACGCATGCCGTCGAGGCCTTTATCGGGCGAAGCACCACGCCCTATACGCGCAAGATGGCGCGACAGGCGGTGCAGCTCATCCATGACAATTTGCTCGAGGCCTATGAGCATGGCGACAACATGCGTGCAAGTCGCAATATGCTTTCGGCTGCGTATAAGGCGGGCGTTGCGTTTACCCGCTCCTATGTCGGATATGTGCATGCCATCGCGCACAGTCTGGGCGGCCGATACGGAATTCCGCACGGTTTGGCCAACGCGATCATCCTGCCGCACATGCTTCGCGCTTATGGTGACGCCGCCGCCCCCAAGCTTGCCGATCTTGCTCGCATGGCGGGCATTGCGCCGGCTACCGCGCAGGACAGTCTTGCGGCCGAGGCCTTTATCGATTGGGTCGATCGAATGAATGCCGCCTTGGACATTCCCAAATATGTCTCGGGCATTCGCCGCTCCGACATTCCGCAGATGGCGGCGCATGCCGATGCCGAGGCCAATCCCCTGTATCCCGTTCCGCTTTTGATGGACCGTTTGGAGCTCGAGCGTATGTACGAGGTCGTCGCGGGTGGTATGTTTGAGGACGAGAACTAGGAGGGTCCATGAACACCGAGGAAATTGCGCGCATCGTCGGCGATCAGCGCGCCTTCTTTAAGACGCACGTTACGTTTGATGTCGATGCTCGACGTCGCGCGCTCGCGAGCTTACGCGATGCGGTGCGGGCCCACGAGGCCGATATTGCCCATGCGCTCAAGACTGATTTGGGAAAATCGCATGACGAGGCCTATATGTGCGAGATCGGCACGTCGCTTTCCGAGATCCGCCATCAGATCGCGCATGTGGCTCGCTGGAGCCGCCCGCACCTGCGCCCCTGCGACCTCGCCAATGCTATTAGTGTGTGCAAAACGCAAGCCGTGCCCTATGGCGTCACGCTCATCATGGCTCCGTGGAACTACCCGTTTTTGCTGACGCTCGAGCCGCTCGCCGGCGCCCTTGCCGCGGGCAATACCGTGGTCATCAAGCCGAGTGCCTATGCTCCGGCGTCGAGCGCGGTACTCAAGCAAATCTGTGAAGAGGCATTTGATCCGCGCCTGGTGACGGTTGTCGAGGGCGGGCGCGCCGAGAACGAGGCACTGCTCGATGAGCACTGGGACAAAATCTTCTTTACCGGTAGCGTTTCGGTCGGCAAACTCGTTATGGAGCGCGCAAGTAAAAACCTTACGCCCGTGACGCTTGAGCTGGGCGGAAAGAGTCCCTGCATCGTGGATGCGACGGCAAACTTGAAGGTTGCGGCACGGCGTATCGCCTTTGGTAAATGGCTCAACGTGGGGCAGACCTGCGTGACGCCCGACTACCTGCTGGTCGATACGCGCGTGCACGACGAGCTGCTGGGCCTCATCAAGGAGGAGGTCCGCCGTATGTTTGGCGAGCATCCGCTCGATAACGAGGACTACGGGCATATCGTCAACGCCAAGCATTTTGCGCGCGTGTGCGGGCTGATCGATCCCGATAAGCTCGTGCTTGGAGGTACCGCGCGCGAGGCTTCGCTCAAGATCGAGCCGACGATTTTGGACGGCGTGTCCCCCGATGACGCCGTGATGCAGGAGGAGATTTTCGGCCCCATCTTGCCGGTGCTGACGTTTGAGAGCCTAGACGAGGCCGAGACGTTTATTACGGATCGTCCGACGCCGCTGGCTCTGTATATCTTTAGCCAGGATCGCGCAGTTCAGCAGCGCTTTGTGCGTTACGTGCCCTTTGGCGGCGGCTGCGTCAACGACACGATTATGCACTTGGCTACGAGCCATATGGGCTTTGGTGGCATGGGTGCGAGCGGTATGGGGCGGTACCATGGACGCGAGAGCTTCGATACGTTTAGCCACAAGAAGAGCATCGTGAACAAGGCAACGTGGCTGGACGTGCCATTCCGCTATGCTCCTTACGCAAGCTGGAAGCACAAGTTCGTGCGCATGTTTGTGCATTAGAAAAGGGCGCAGGTAATACGAACAAGTGTTCCTATTACCTGCATTTTGCGTTAGACTACTGTTATGGAGCACGGATGGGCCAACTCCCTTTAGAAGGGATTTGGTATGAACGTAAGCGATGTTATTTCGTTATTGGCGTTG